>Ga0066847_10000296_pt1 | contig 19920 bp, 16 predicted proteins | sample ETNtaG_11_FD_65490 | JGI IMG/M metagenome (GOLD analysis project Ga0066847, IMG submission 65490) | Marine microbial and viral communities from oxygen minimum zone, Eastern Pacific Ocean - ETNP201310SV74 | ecosystem: Environmental > Aquatic > Marine > Oceanic | place: Pacific Ocean: Eastern... | reverse complement strand
AAAGTTGCAAATCATATTGCTAAAAAAAAAGAATCTGGAGTTACAAGTTTAATTGGAATTGAAAATATTGATCCAATATTAGAAAAAGTAGAAATAAATGATGTTTGGGGTGTTGGAAAACAATTAACTAAATTTTATCACCAAAATGGAATTTATAATGCTAAACAATTAAAAAATATGTCCAATACCTGGATTAAAAAAAGTTCCAATGTTTCAAGTTCTAGAACTGCAATGGAACTTAGGGGTATTCCTTGTATTGATTTAGAAAAAACTGTATCAAAAAGAAAGAGTTGTGTAGTGTCACGTTCATTTGGTCAAAGAGTAGAAAAATTTCAAGAACTAAAAGAAGCCATTGCAAATTATTGTTTAAATGCCTCAGAAAAAATTAGATCAGAGTCTTTGATTACAAAATCAATAACTGTTTTTATTAGAACAAGTCCTTTCCAAAGTAAGTTTGGATATTATTCAAATTCAAAAACAATTGATTTTCCAATTGGAACAAATAATAGTATTGAAATAGTTAAAACTGCATTGTCTGCTTTAGAAGCTATTTTTAAAAATGGTTATCGTTATCAAAAAGCAGGTGTGTTGCTAGCAGGATTATCGAATGCTGACGAAAAAAATAATTTATTTTCATCAGAAAAAGATGAAAAAATAAATAGCTTAATGAAATCAATTGATAGCACAAATTACAGATATGGTAGATCTGCCATAAGTCTTGCAAGTGCGGGGGTTAAAAAGAGATGGAATATGAAAAGAGAATACTCTTCCAGAATAGATACGGCAGATTTTTATTCACTACCAACAATTAGAGCTATTTAAAAAATTATTGGTCTAAAGCTGCTTTAAGATTATTTACCTAAGAATACTGAAAGGATCTTTATAACAGCCAATTTCATCTAAAGTGTAAAAAAAAATTTCATTTAATTCAGCTGAATGTATTGTTTGACATTCTCTAATATCGGCATCTACAAGTGAGTTTATAATCGATTTTCCTCCTGATTGATTGATTGCTTTTTTAGATACGTATGTCATAGCAATTGAATTTCCAGTTTGCAATACACTTCCCGAATTAGCCATTGTATAAATTGGAGCTAATAACGCAGTGGATTCTGCACAACCATTTAAAATTGTAAGTGTAGATATTAAAAAAACTATTTTTTTCATCTCTCCCTTAAATGAATATTAAAATTATTATACTACAAAAAAAATAAAAAATTTTTTTTTGTAACCATATTGGGTGTTTATTTTCCAATGACAATAACTGTTAAATCATCGTCAAGTTTGTTGTTATCAGAATTGCTTACAATCTCATTTGATATATTATTTAATTCATCTTCTAAACTAATATTATAATTATTGTTAATTGTTCTTTTTGCTCCTTCGATTCCTATTTCTTTTTCATCTTTATCTAGGCTTTCTGACAAGCCATCAGTAAATGAATAAAATCTACTGTTATTTAATTTTCTTTTCTGGGTTGCATAAACAGATTTATTTTTATGAAATATAACACCTAAAGGGGGTGACTTCGATTCAAACTCTTCAAAATTTCCTTTTTCACTTCTAATTAGTGCCGGTTGGTGACCTGCATTTACCCATTTTATTTCGTCAGAAATTGTATCGTAGTTTCCAATAATTCCAGTTACAAACATTCCAGCAGTCTTAGTATTGAATAAATCATTATTCATATGAAAAGCCATCTCGTCTAGATCCACTTTGCTTTGAGATAAAACTTCGAATAAGGTAGAAGCTTTTGCCATTACCATTCCAGCATGAATACCTTTTCCAGCAACATCTGCAATTATAAAATAAATGTTTTCGTTGTGTGGATAAAAACTAAAAAAATCTCCTGACACTTCTCTTGCTGGAACATTTATTCCTTTTATTGGATAATTTTTTAAATTTCTTTTAGGTATAAAATTTTGTTGAACTTTTACAGCTAATTCTACTTCTTTAGAAATTCTTGTTCTCCATTTATTTTTTTCAGCTTCAGTTTTTTCTAATTTGTACATCATTTTGTTATAATAAAGTCCAATAACACCTCCTGCAGTAAATGGATCTTGGGGACCTCTAACATTAAGATCACCGGTAGCTGATTGTCCATCTAAAACTTTAATTAAATCATGCTCAACGGAAACTGCGCCATGTTCTGCAATATTTAAACCTAATTCTTCATGAAGAGGGCTAACTCTTATTGGATAAAATTTGTTTAAAAATTTTAAAAAAACAAATGAAATAGTAAATGAAAATATTCCAATTGAAATTACTCCAATTGCTTGTACTTTAAATTGTTCTATTCTTGATAACCCAGTGTTTAGAATTTCTAAGTCAGAAAAAATTGCTACCGCAAAAGTACCCCAAATACCAGCGGCCAAATGGACTGGTATTGCACCTACTACATCGTCAATTTCAAATTTTTCTAATAATTCAGATGCTAAAATTGCTACGCCACAACCAATTATTCCAATTATAATTGCTGAAACAGAGTCAACAGAATTACATGATGCTGTGATTGCTACTAAGCCAGCTAAAGGACCAAGAACTATATACATAGGATCAGGCTTTTTTTTAGTTATGTATGAAATAAGTAAACCTGTTAATAAACCAAAAGCAGCGGCAAGAAAAGTATTGATCAAGATTAATGGAACTGTTTCATCCATTGCACCATTGCTACCGCCGTTAAATCCAAACCAACCAAACCAAAGAATTAATGTTCCCAAAATTGCTAAGGGAAAGCTTGAGCCAGTAAATTTTCCTTTGTTTGCTTTAGAATATTTTCCTATTCTTGCGCCCAAAACTAAAACACCCGCTAAAGCGATCCATCCACCTACGGAATGAACTATTGTGCTACCTGCAAAATCAATGAATCCTAATTTTGAAAGCCATCCTTTGTTGATCGTGTCTCCAATAAGATATTTTGTCTCTTCGGACATGCTTGCTTTCATAAGGTAGCTAGAAGACCACGCCCAATGTCCAATTATTGGATATATTATTCCTGTTGATAAAACTGTAACAATTAAATATCCAACAAATTTCATTCTTTCTGCTACAGCACCAGAAATAATAGTTGCCGCAGTTGCAACAAACATTGCTTGGAAAACAAAATAGGTTTGATATTCAGAAACGTCAGTTTTGAAAAAAAATAAATCAGTTCCTATAATCCCATTATAAGAAGTTCCAAACATAATACCAAAACCTAATAACCAGAACATCACAACAGAAACACCAAAGTCTGCTGCATTTTTTAGTGCAACATTAATACTGTTTTTGTGCCTTGATAATCCACTTTCCATGCACATAAATCCTGCCTGCATTATGAAAACCAATATGGCACAATCTATTACCCAAAGAGTGTCTATATTCTGTGTTAGACTTGATACAATTTTATCCATCTTGTCCATGTTTATTGTTTTCTTTTTTAGTTCTATTTGTTTTTTTTATTCTTTTTTTTTCCAAATAAAGAAAAATATATATGGAACTATAGCAGGAACCACTCCAAACCAGATCCATTCATCCCATTTAAAGCCTTTATCTAACGAAAAACTTTTAATGCCATTCCACCACGTAAGATAGCCAATGAATAATATCCAGCCAAAGCTAATTGATAGTAATATTTTTTCTTTTTTAGAAAGTTCTCCGTTAAAAAACCTACACAAATAATTTTTGATATTTCCTCCGGTCATAAATATAAATTAACAATAGGAGTTGAATTCAATTTTTGTAGATTTTGGCATTGTCATTTTACATTTACTGTTGCCCGTTGTCTCCTCAGCTATTACCTTATAATCAATTGAGCTCTTTACTACGCATATATAATATCCCATATCTTCGTTAATACTATCTGCTCCGCCTAAAAGGTTTGTTTCTATTTCTGTTGATGACGATGCATCAGGTGTGCAGCTGCTACCGCTACCGCCATAATAATTACCATTGTCTGATAAATGCTCTACTTGACCTAAAGATATTTGCATCATTACATTTTGTGCAGATTTTTTTTTTGCAGAAGAAACATAACCTTGATAAGCTAATGTTCCAACAGCAGCCAAAATACCTATAATAGCAACTACAACCAAAAGTTCTATTAAAGTAAAACCCTGGTTGTAGTGCCTCATAAATTTTTAGTCTACGGTTATAGTAGAATTCATTATGTCAGCGGCATCTGTACAGGCTCCTGTCGCTATACATGTTTTTACTGTAACAATAGCTCCTGATGAACTTAAGCTAACATATCCTAGTTCATGGCTTGTACCTGCCTTAACAGCATCTTTTGTAGTATCAAAAGGATTTTTATCAGTCATTGTTGCAACGGCACCCGTTACTGCTTTTGCAGCTGTTGCAGGGCAATCCTGATTGGTTCCCATAAATTTGCTTTCACCCAGTGAACATTTTTGAATTTCTGCTGAAATATATTTCACTGTTTGCGCATGCATAGTTTTAGTAGCATTTTTTTTCGCTGAAGCCGTATAACCGTTGTAAGCAACCACTCCTACAGCAGCTAGAATACCGATAATGGCTACAACGACTAGTAACTCAATCAATGTAAAACCCTGTGAATTTTTTTTACTCATAATTGTATCTACCTCTCCCTTATATTTTTAAAGTACGCTTTAAAGAATACATCTAAAGAACTTATTATCTAGAGCAATTCTTAAAATGTTGGTTTAGTTTATGTCTAATTAGATGTTATATCAATTCTAAAAGCAAATAAATTAATGGGTAAATCCATCAATTTTTGATTAGATGTGTTTAATTTGAGTTTAATTTCTTTTTATTTAATAATTTTATTGATTTTATGTTATTTTTCCTAATATTAGAGAATTATTTAATAACATTTATTATGACTTATAAGGTTACTGAAGAAGGAAACGTTTCAACTGTATTTTTGCAAGGTGAAATTGACATGGATGTCACTGATAAAGCAAAAGAAGTCATAATGCCATTAATTGAGGCTAAAAAAGAAGTTCATATCAACTTAAAAGAAGTTCAATACATAGACTCATCTGGAATATCTGTGCTAATTGAAAGTCATCAAAAAGCAAATGAACTTGGAACAAAAGTAATTCTTAAAGATATTAGCAAATCAGTTCTTAAAGTTATTATGATGGCTAAACTAGAACAGGTTTTAAATTTAGATTAGTTAAATGAATATATCAGAGTCAAAAGATTTTTTAGTCAGTTCTGCAAGTTTGAAAGAAGTTAGAACTTTTTCAAGAGAAATATTTGAAAAAATTAATATCAATGAAGATCTCAAAGATGAGTTGGTTTTAGCAATTGCTGAGGCTGCACAAAATATTGTTAAGCATGCTTATAAAAATATAAATAGCACAACAGATAAAATGGAGATTAAAATATCTCTTAAAGATTCTGAACTTGAAATAGGTTTTTTTGACAAAGGAAGAGTTGTTGATCCTGCTAATGTAAGACATAGAAAAATTGATGATGTAAAGCCTGGAGGACTAGGAACTTTTTTTATCCAACAAATTATGGATGCAGTAGTTTTTAAAGAAGGTGAAAAACCTTGGATAAATCATCTTGTGTTAACAAAAAAATTATAATTAACCTATAATTGCTCCTACATTAAATATTGGAGAGTACATGGCTATCATAAGTCCACCTATCATGGTGCCCATAAATACAATCATAATAGGTTCTATCATACTAGACATATTTTCAACTGATGTATCAAACTCTTCTTCATAATAACCTGACACTGAAGTGAACATTTCATCTAGGTTACCCGTTTGCTCTCCCACTGAAATTAGCTGGCTAAATGTTGGTGGAAAAACTGGTTCTTTTAAAAATAATTTTGTTAAAGTGTCTCCAGAAAAAACTCCCTTTTTTACATTTTCTAAAGCTCGAGTTACAACGTCATTGTTGCTAACTGATTTTGCAATTTCTATAGCTTCCAATAAGTTTACACCTGCGGCACTTAAATTACCCATAATTAGAGCAATTCTTGCTAACAAGGATTTTAAAATCATATCTCCAAAAATTGGCATGCCAATAACGTACTTATGCCATTTATATCTAACTGCAGGAATTTTAGTTGTTGTATATTTAAATGTTATAAAAGCTATCAAGGTAATTATACCTAAAGTAGCACCTCCGCTACCTCTCATAAAATTACTTGCCGTCATGATTGCTGCTGTTGACGCTGGAAGAGCAACACCCATACCTTCATACATTTTAGCAAAAACTGGAACTACTTTAATTAACATGAATACCATTACAGTAATTGCAACAGTAAACATTACAGCTGGGTACATTAAAGCGCCTTTAATCTTCTTTTTCACCTTTTCTCTTTTTTCTAAAGAGATAACTAATTTCATTAAGAAAACATCTAGTTTACCGCTGGCTTCACCAGCTTTGATTAGGTTGACATAAATATTATCAAATATTTTAGGGTATTTTTCAAAACATTTTGATAGTGTAATACCGCCCTCAAGACTTTTTCTGATATCTTCTATAATTTCTTTCATGGTTGGGTGTTCAATTTGATCTCTTAGCATTGTTAAAACGTTTAGAATTGGAAGGCCTGCCTTGACCATGGTGGCAAATTGTTTGGAAAAAAGCATTACATCTTGAGGCGATACCTTCTTTTTACCAAAAGAAAATCCACCACTTTTTTTCTTTGCTTTATCAGTTTTTTTCTTCTTAGTTTTAACTAAGTTTGTAATGATTATCTTTTTTTCTTTAAGTTTAAACGAAGCCTCTTCTTGATTAAGGGCTTCAATATCTCCTTCAACGTATTTTCCTGCTGAAATACCTTTATATGTAAAACTTTCAGATGACATTATTAATCCATGGATAAGACACGCTCATACTCTCTGAAATTTAAATCTCCAGTTAGTATTAATTCACGTCCCATATCTTGCATAGTCCTAAAACCTTCACCAAGAGCAATTTCTCTTAATTCTGGTGTTGTTGCTTTTCTAAGTATTGCTTCCTTAATTTGTTTAGTAATGTTTAAAATTTCGTAAATACCCATTCTGCCTTTATAACCTGTATCCTTGCATTTTGCACAACCTTTGCCTCTTTGAACTTTTGCTCTTGAAGCCTGTTCAACAGTAAAACCAAAATCTGCTAATGCTTTTGGGCTTATATCTGGATCAGGTTCTCTACATTCAAGACAACTTTTTCTTGCCAGTCTTTGCCCTAATACTAAAGTTACAGCGGCACTAATTAAATAATCAGGTGTTCCCATATTTTGCAATCTAGTAATTGTACTAGGCGCATCATTCGTGTGAAGTGTGCTAAAAACTAAGTGGCCCGTAAGTGCTGCTTTTAATCCAATATCAACTGTTTCTTTATCTCGCATCTCTCCAACTAAAATTATTTCTGGATCTTGTCTTAAAAAAGATCGAAGTGCTCTTGCAAAATCATAACCAATATCATCTTTTATCTGAACTTGGCCCACGCCATCTAATTCATACTCAACTGGATCTTCTGCTGTTAAAATATTTAAGTGTGGTTTAGATACTTCTTTAAGAATACTATAAAGTGTTGTTGTTTTTCCTGATCCTGTTGGTCCTGTAACGAGTACTAAGCCTTGTGTTCCATGAATTGCTTTTCTTAAACTTTTTAAATCTGTTTCTTCAAAATTTAATTGCTCTAAACTAATATCACCTGCATCTTTGTTTAGAATCCTCATTACTATTCTTTCATTAGTAGCTGTCGGCAAAATAGAGAGTCGAAGATCAACAACTTTTCCCTCAAATTTAAAAGGAATGGCACCATCTTGGGGCAATCTTCTTTCGGCAATATCAAGTTTTCCCATTATCTTAAATCTTGTAACTACTGCTCCATAATTATCATGCAAAAATTTGCTAAATTTATCCTGTGGTAGAAGCATACCATCTAATCTATAACGAACTCTGGATGAAAATCTGAATGGCTCAATATGAACATCTGAAACTCCGAGTTTAATTGCTTCACCAACAACGGCTGTTGAAAATTTGATAACTTCAGATTCATTTTCAAGTGCTTCTATATCTTCTTCTGGTTTAGTTTCTAGAACTTCGCCGGCTTCTGCAAAATCAGAGTCAAAAGTTTTTGTTCTTTCTTTTTTTTCTTTTACATTTTTTTCTTTTATACTCTTAATTGTTGTTTTGTTGCCTTTTAATAATTTTTCGATAAATACTGAAATTTGAGAAATTTTAGCTGCGCGAAGTTCAATGTTTTTTTTGGTAATTGTTTTAAGATTTCTCATTAAACTTAACTTTGAAGTATCAGAAATTGCAATATAAAGAGTTTTTCCATCAGGATCGATTTTAAAAGGTGCAATAAAATTCATGTTTATGTAATTTGCTGGTAAAATTTTTTGCAAATCATCAGTAGGTTCTATTTTTGAAAGATCAACAACTTCTAATGATTGATCTTTAACTAATAGATTTAAAATTTTTTCTTCATCGGTTAATTTAAGTTCTAAGATAGCTTCTAATTGTGTTTTTTCGCCTTCATCAGAAAGTTTTTTAATATTTGGTAAATCTTTTCCTGATATAACATCTTGATCTATTAAGATGTTAACTAGATTAACCTCGGATTCTCTGCTAATTTTTATCATTCTATAAAATTCTTGGAGCTATAAACACCAATAATTCGTCTAAGTTATCAGAATTTGTTTTCCCTTTAAAGAGATTGCCTATTATAGGAACATTGCCAAGTCCTGGCGTTTGACTTTTGCTTTTAGCTATCACGTTCTTTTTAATTCCACCAATTACAACAATATCACCATCTGCAACCAGTAATTTGGTAACTATTTCCATCTTATTTATCGGTGGCTCATCGGACGCTGTTGTTCTATTGGGCGTATCATTATTAACCTTTATACTTAATAATACATTTCCATCTCCGATTATACTTGGAGTAACTTCAAGTTTTAAAGCAGCCTCCTTAAATGAAGTTGATGTTGTTCCTTCTGATGTGGTTTGATACGGTATTTCTTCTCCTTGAGTAACCGTTGCAAGTTGGTTATCCAAAGTAAATACTTTTGGATTTGAAATTGTCCTGCCCATACCTAAAGCTTCAAGAGCTGTAATTTCTACTTTAAGTGCCGCAGAACCTGTTTGTTTTATAATTCCAATACCGCTTGATGCACCTGTGGCTGCAAAATTTGTAATCGTGTCTTTAGAAGAACCTAAAGCAGCTGAATCAGTATCTAATGTTGCAACTGAACTTGCGCCTGTAACACCACCTATTCTTCTTCCATGTCTAGAATAAAATCCACCTAACCTTGTTCCAAGAGCTCTTTCAAAATCTGAGTTAGCTTCAACAATAAAAGCTTCTATTAGAACTTGTTTAGTTCTTACATCTATCTCTTTAATTACTTTATCAACAACATCTAAATCTTTTTCTTTACCTCTTACAATAATCGATCGTGTTGTTGATTCTTCTGTAACTTGAATAGGTGAATAAGATGCTTCGCCAGAAGATGTAAATAATTGATCAATAGTCGATTTTGCTTGTGCAGGAGAAATATAATATAATCTAAATATTTCTGAGTATATCGGCTCAACACTATCTTCCAGCTCCACTTTTTTCTTAACAGCAGAAGCTCTTTCAGATTTATATGATTCTTGTGCTGTTAATGTTTCGGGTGAGTGAACTCTAATCAAATTACTATTAACATCTATATCAGATGCGTAGTTTTTCATGTCCAACAAAGCTTGAAATGCTTTATCCCATGGAACATCTATTAATTCAGCGCTAATCGCTCCTGCTACTTCATCTCCAACTAAAACATTTATTTCTCCTATTCTACCCATCAATTGCATTGTTTCCTTAAAGTCTAAATTTTTAAATTTCAGAGTAATTCTTTGTTTTAACAATGGGAATGAATCGGGAATTAATAAATAATTTTTCTGAGATTCAGATGATATTTTTTTTCTTTTCTGTAATTTTCTTGTGTCGCCTTCTACAGGTTTCGGACCCATTTCAAGAGTTTTCGCAATTTCAGTTTGGCCTTTTTTTCTAATATCATCTTTTATTAATGGCGTGTTATGCTTGAATGGTTCGTTTGTTTTTTTCATATTTTGACATCCATTCAAAAATAAAATCAATAATAACAAGGCAAATAAATTAATAAAATTTTTAATATTCATTTGACTCCCTTATCTGGTTATTAAAATCTATTATCATATAAGTTTTATCTTCTTTCTGAAAAATGGCTTCAGTCAATCTTAAATCGACTAATTTGATATCGCCTAAATATTGAAAAAGTGAAAGTGTAATAACTTCTCCTGAAGCATTAACTAATGAAATATAACTTTCATGGTTTCCAGAAATTAAACCTACTAGTTTATATTTATATAAACTCATTTCATTTTCCGCTTCTTCTGAATCTGAATCAACAAAATTGGTAAATGTGCTTGTGCCCTCATTACCAGCAAAAGGATCATTCAATGGCACTTCTTCTTCTTCGTCTATTCCAACTTCTGAATTAATATTTTCTTCTGTTGTAGATTGTTTAGATTTAATTTCTTCAGAAATTTCTTTTGCCTGCTCAACTAGATTTTTATTATTATCAGCCGCAAAACTTTGGCTGATAATAAAAAACAAAGTAAATAATAAAATTATTATAAAATTTTTAAAAAAATTCATCAGGTAACCCTACTATTGTTAATTCACCTTTTGCTACTATAGCTCCGGTTGAATCGTTTTGCACTAAACTTATTTCTTCTTTATCAAAATTAAGCATTTTTTTAGATTTTGCTAAGGCTCTTTTGAACTTAATATAGCCTAAAAAATTTCCTTTTATTTCATATGCTACTGGAATTTTGTAATAATAAATATCTTTTTTATTTATCAAATTTTCATCTTGTTCAGTAACACCTTCTTTTAATACTGCTTTTGGCTTTTTCTTCTCAATTTTAGATATAACAAGTCCATTTACTCCAGCGTATCTACTTAAACTGTTATATAAACCTTCGACCTCGGCTTTTGAATGAAATAACTTAGAACTCTCTTTAAATTCTGGCTTTTTTTTCTTTATAGTTTTTTTATAGGTTATTATTTCAGTATTCATCAGATTAATTTCATCTTGTTTTAATATTTTATCCTGAAACAACTCTTTCTTCTTGTTAACTATAGGGTTTAAGATTGCGTAATAAACAATTAAAAATATAATAACTGCCCCAAAACCAATTCCATATTTAATTAAAGTTTTTTTTTCGACTGCTGCTAATTTTGACTTGATGTCTTCCAACTTTATATTTTTTAGATCCATTTAAATATTCTCCACAACACAGGCTATCTTGAAGCCTTTCATTTTTGGTTTTCCCGCTTCACTACTTTCAGGCAACATCATGCTTGCAAGTGAAGCTTGTAAAATTAATTTTTGACCATTTAAGTTATTTATAAGTTTTAAAATATCTTGGTCAGTAGACGCTATACCTACAATTATAACTTGATTTGATCCATTATAGTCAATTGAATTAAATTTAACTCTCTTTGGCACTGAAGAAGCTATTTGAGCTAATATTCTAAAACTAAATTTTTTATTCGATTTAATTGATTGGCTTAGCTTTAAAGATTTAACCATAATTGCAACTTCTTTTGCATATTTATTTTTTTCTATAATTTTTAATTCGTGTTCTTGAACTACTTGATCATAATCTGTTAATTTTTTATTCAAAGACTGAATTTGCCAAAATGATAGGCCAAATAAAATTATGTAGATAGCCGCGACCGCTCCTACTATTCCCTTAAAAGCAAAGTTGGAGAAAATCTTTGCTTTCTTTTGAGCTATCATGCTGTGTCTGTTGGGTAGTAAGTTAATATTTTTTACTGCAGTTACAAATTTGTAGTAACCAAACACATCAAGTTTTCTAAATGCTAATCCTATTACTGTTGAAAGATATGACCTATTTTCCATCTTAACTCTTTCCTCAATCTGAGCTGGAACTTTAACTTCTTTAATAGGATCAAATAAATTAAACCCGGTATTAGCTAAATTTTTTCTAAAGTTTGCTAGATATGTATCAACATTGACTAAGTTTGAAACAACTCTCAAAGAACGAATTCTTTTTTCATATTTTGACTCAAAATCTTGAATGGCTTGTTTTACTTGTGTCGTGTATCTTCTAACCAAAGCATTCATTTCTTCTTGGTTATCTGACTTTAACAATGTATTTCTATCCTGAGCTCTAATAAAAATATCTGTAATGATTGGATTGTTTTCGTATAGTATCATTATATAATTTTCATCTAATCCAAATTCTAACACTGCAGTCAAATTACTTTCATCAATGGAACCAGCAATTTGATTCATTTGGTCCACCGCTGCTTTAACTGCAAAACATTTAACGTCAATTATTACTGCATTTAATCCACCTTTTTTAATTATGGACGTATAACTGTTTATGTCTGATAATTTTGATGCAACAAATAAAATATCCATTGTGTTTGCAGTTTTATTTCTATTTATCACTTGATGAAAAATAGAATAGTCATCTAAATTATCTGTTAACTGTACTAAATTTTCCCAAAGTGAATCTGTATCAATTGCTTTAGTTAATTCCTCATCGTTCAATAAAGGTGATGTAACCACTCTAATAATTGCACTAGTAACTGGAATTGCTATTGCGGCATTAGTTGTAGTGATTTTTGATTTTTGTAATGCTACCTGAAGTTCTTCAGCAATTTTATCTGGATTATCCAAAACATTGAAATTATCAGGCAATCCTTCAATTGGATGAATATAAAATTTATCTAAAATCCATTTGTTGCTTTTATCACTAGATAATTGAGCTAATTTTATTTCTGTTCCAGTTAATTCAACACCAACTATTTCCTCTCCTTGTACAGAAGATTTTCCTAGTTTAGATTTAAAGAAATTTTCAAATTTTTTTCTAATACTGTTTTTCTCTGATGATGAATTTTTTGGTGTTGAATCTTGTTTGGCAGAACTTTTTTTTTTAAACTTAATATTTTTAAATTTATCAAATATGTTTGAGGTAGATTTTATCTCCGAAGATTCTTTGTTGTCTTCTGCTGAAGCGGGAGCAGCATATGCAGTAAGAACTTCTGTTTGTTTAGGTGTTTCTGTGACTTGAGGTGTTGTTTGTTCTGGTGACACAGACGATTGTTCGCTTGTTGTTTCCGTTGTTTTTTGAGAAGTTTGTTCTTGAGAAGTTTGTTCTTGAGAAGTTTGTTCTTCTTTTTCTTTATTTGAATGAACACCGTCAAACCACTTCTCTAATATTGGTATTGCATCATCTAGATTAGGAGTACCTGATGAGGAAATTTTTTGTTTTCCATCAACATAAAGTCTACCAACCCAATTTTTTGATTTTAGTTCACCTTTATACTTATCTTGTCTTACGTATATATGTAGTCTTCCATCTTTTTTATGAATTACTTCGTTTTCTTTCTTTTCTTCTACTATTGATTGTGATTCAGTTGCGCTTTCATTGTTTTCATTAGACAAATCTGATGATTCAGTAGATTGATCATCAGTTGAAGTAGTTTCTCCCTGAGATTGATTTTCTTCACTGCTAACTTCTTCTACTTTATCTTCTATATCAATTTTATCTTTTTCTTCTTCGTTCATAATTTTATAAAATATATTTTTCTCTAACACAAAACATGTTAAACTCTAGCACAAAATAATAAAATGTCTAACACAAAATTATAGATTGGGTGTCCATATTAGGTCAAAATAGGTAAAAATTGTAAATTAGCTAATAAAATCAAGGTTTTTTTAATTTTATAAAAAAAAAACAATTTTTATAATTTTTTTAAATTATTTGAATACTCTAACACAAATTTGAAAAACTCTAACACAATTTAAATTTTTTCGCTCATAGAATTTTGTGTTAGAGAATAAATAATTTATAAAATGTTAAAAAAGATAATAAAATCAATGTTTTTATATTTTTCAATCTAAAATAGATTTTTTGTGTTAGAGTAAAAAATTATTGTGTTAGAGTATAATAATTTTTCTAAGTTATAAAATATTAGAGTGAAAATTGTAAAGTTGTTATTTTTTAAAGCAAGAAATTTCAATAATATCACAAGTTGTATTAGAAAAAGATAAGAAATATAAAAATTTTATTAAAATTTCAACTTTTATTAGAAATTTAATAAAAAATCACTTTAGAATATAATATCTTAATTACTTTTCCAAGAACTTCTGTAAGTTGAAGCCGATCCTCCCTTAACCTTGCCAGTTACTAAGTCCCCGCCGTCTATTGTTTGACCAGCGATGTTGATATAATAGGAATCTGCAAAGACAATAACTTTAGACAATACTCCTTGTCCAACATATAAACATTTTTTAGATGTGTGGCTTCCAGTATTTTCTCCAAGTACTACTTTTGATAAATTTGTACCGCACTCAGCATCTCTAGCGCAAAGCAATGCGTCTCCCAAACTACACTTGTTAAGTGAACTTGTTGGTACATAAAGTGGGAATAATGCTGTCGATCTATATACAGTTGGTTCAGCTGTTACTTTAGCAAAATTATCTAGAACAGCGTACCATCCTCTGTCAGCATTTTCAGGACATTGTGCGCCTGTAGTGTCGTTAGAAGTATTTTTACATTTTGTAATGTCATCAGCTTTAGTGGGAATTGCGATCTCTCTATACAATGGATAGTCAGGGTCTTTAATACCTATTGCATAATTTGAAACTCCATGGGTAGTATCGTTTATTCTTTCATAATCACCTGTACCTGCAAACAACCATAATGAATTAGTCTTTTGACCTATTGTTGCATCCATTGAGTGATACATATATCTTCCATTTGCATTTGATGATCCTGCAGTAAATAAAGTTGTGTGATCGAACATTTCAATATTATTGCCGTTACCATCTTGGATCATATTGGTTAAATTAAATTTTGTAATTTTTCCTTCAAGATCGTTTAAATACAACATTGCACCATTCCAACTAATTCCTCTAGCAGTATCTGGAGTAATTAGTACCGGAGATCCCGGTGTTGAATTTACAATTTCACCTGCTGCTAAATCTTCTATATCTAATACTCTAGATTCGGTTGGTGTACCTTTGTTCTTATTATATTTGTAAACTCCTTCGTATAATCTTCCAGGGTTTGTTGTATCTTCTAGATCAATAATTGTTAAGTTTGAACCAACGCCTTCGAATTGTGTTCCATATCCACCACCCATTGCAGCGACATAAACATCATCTTCAATATTTGTATCTCCGGCACCGTTATTAGGTATTCTAAAGATTCTAGGGTCAGACCAAGTTTCACCTAATTTACTATAGTCATATTCAGGGTTTGTTTGTACCCCAGTTGCTTTAGAACCTGGTTTGATTGTAATTCCAAGTTCAGAACTTGTGCCACTGTCTCCAGGATCCGCGGAATAAGTCATTTCATGAACAAAAGTTAAAACAGTATCTCCGTTTCCATTTGTTGTTACTGAAAATCTATCATAGTTGCTTCCATTATATATTACTTTTAAATCGTTTTTGCTTAATCCTTGAACAGGTAATGTCCAAACTTTACTTTTGTAGCATGAAGTGTTTCCTGAATCGTTGCAAGTATCAGAGACGCTATTGTCGTCATTATAATTATCTGTTGCTATAATTGCTTCTTGAAGTGAAGCCATCGAATATGAACCTGAAATGTAGTCATAAGCGTAAATATTTTGATAGTGATCTACTCTGTAAACTCGGTTATTAATAACATCATTGTAAATTGAGTATAAGTGAAGCGGTTTATCAGGGTCTGTTACTTCTAAGACACTAAAACCAGCTCCACCTCTGCCGTAAGGCGCAAATAAAATTGTGTGCCATCCTTCACTTGTCGATCCAGGAGTTTTAAAATACATATCATGAACAACAATTGATCCATCTACACCAAAGATTGCATTTGATCCTCCTTTGCTTGATGTATTTAAATTTGTATTCATTACTAATGGTAAATTTGGAGCAATTAATGGCGGAACAAATCCCCATATTTCGACACCTGTTTTAGCATCAATTGCATGAAGTATTCCGCTATTAGATCCAGCATAAAGCACTTCTTTTCTGCTTTTATTAGTTGTAACAAAGTCGCCATAATTTTTAATTGATCTCCAGTACGCTTCTTGATTGTTTCCAGTATAATCGCTGTCTGCCGATGGCGCGCCAACTACAACAAGTTGAGAGTGATAAACATCTCCCATCGGATTATCTCTTTCCTCTTCTAATTGGCAATCATGATCATAATCAAAATAATCTGTTCCTCTTACAAAATTAATTAATCCTTCTAAATCATCCGATGTTCCATCAATTACTCCCGTTGACGTAGCACATCTTCTATTGTTTGTAGATCCATCAGCATTATTGCTATCTCTATGGTAGTCTAAAATGTCATTTCCGTATAAATTAAATACATTTCCAATTTCAGTAGCATTTGAAGTTTTAAAGTTGTTATAGTCTGTTTTATAATCTGTTCCTGGTATTACACTCCATATTTTTCTATTAGAAGGACTTGGTACTTCGTCTTTAGCAGTCCAATTACCAATATCTGATTTATCTAAACTACCGTCTGGATTTATTTTAGTTCTACTAATTGTTCCTGACCATTCCTTATTTTGCTGATAATCAAATTGAGCTTGATACAACGAACCTCCAGATGTAAGTGTTGCTGTTATCGCAGGTGCTGTAAATGATAATTTTGATGCAATAATTTGTGATATTGCTGCTTTTAACTCTGTTTTTAGTTTTTCAGCAGTTTTTGCTTCTATTGCTTTTGTTGTTCCACCTGCTCTTGCTATATTATTAAAGTTTCTTAAACCGGAAGAACTAATTCCCGTTCCAAATGCTACAGCAAAAGTTTTTATTTTATGATTGTTATATAAACTTCTGACTTTATTTTCGGCTGCATTATGATTGCTCCAATCTCCATCACCAATAACCAAAATATAACTATTTTGACAAGGTGAATTTTTATCAATTGGAGTATATGTATTATTTAAGTAATATTGTTGAGCAATTCTCATAAAAGCATCGGCATTAGTTCCGCCACCTGGGTTTATCGTGTTTATCATTCCAGAAATTTTTGCGGCTCCCCCTTTAAAGATTGGAACTTTTAAACAATTCCAGTAGTTGCAAGGACTTGCATTTCCTGTTCCTGTTTTGTGATTACCATTCCATCTAGTAAAACCTGATGAACCGCTACTAGACCAATAAGCAAATCCAAAATTAACCCCTGATGTTAAGGATGCATCAGTTACTAAGGACTTGATCGCTTTAGCAGCTGCTTGCATTCGGGTTGTTGGTGTACCACCAAAAGTTTTAATCCACGTACCATTGGTATCAAAAATCTGTACAGCTCCTTTGTTTAAGTCAGCTGCTATTACTCTGTTGTTTGTTGAGTCCCAACCCAAACCCCAAGGGTAATAAAAATAAGTTGAAGATGCTGTAGTGCTGCTCATTGATCTTGAACCCCATTGAGAATTTCGTGTATATCCATTTCCAGCAGAGTTCACAGTAATCTTTTCCATCCTGCTGTTATTCCAAGACAATGTCCATAATTCAGTAGCGCTATTAGGATTAGCTTCTAAACCAACATAGTTACCTGCATTATATCTAAAGTAACTCCAGGAATTCATCGGACATCTAGATCCGCTAGTATATAATGTAGATCTCCATATGTGACTTCTTGTATAAAAATAATAATAACCTCCACTAACAGTTGATGAAAAACCTTCTTTAAAAATTCGATGTAAACTGCAATTACTCATCGAGTTATTTGCTAAATTAATTGTTTTAAATCCGTTAATGCCTCCTCCTACATACAAATAGCCTGTGCTTTGATCAATTGTCATACTATATGGATAAAAACCTAGATTATATTTTCTTACACATTTTCCAGTGCTTGCATTAATAGCTACAACAGCTCTTTCATAATAAGCTGTGGTGTAATAAACATCGTTATAAACTTCTCCGCTATAAGAATAGGACGTTCTACATCGGTTATTACCTTCATAGGTAGAATTACCTTTTCCAGATATACCGTTATTACCGAAACCACTGTCAAGAGTTGCTGTGTCATAAACAAATTTTTTAACTCCATCTCTGTCAAATTGTGAAACTAAAATATCCCCATTACTGTCTGCTGCAGCATCGTAAGGGTACTTCATTCCTGTAGTACCACCGCTCATTCTCCAACCCATACTCCCTGATTTATCCAACAAGATTAACACGTTTGCAGGAACATCTCCTATTCCAGTTCCAGGAGGTAAGGCTTTTGCAAATAAGTTTTCACTTAAGGCAAAAGTAAATAAAAAGATAGCTAAAATTAATTTTTTAATTTTCATTACTACTTTCTAACAGCTCCGTTTCCATCTTTGAGTAGAATTCCATTAACTTTGTATCAAGGGCTGGAGTAGAAATATAAAGCTGTTCATCTATCTCTCCACCTTCATTCGGTAATCTTTGGTAAACAGCAAATTCATTTGATTTTTCAAAAACTTCAAAACCAGAATAAGATTTTGGATTTTGAGTTGTATCAAATTTTCCATAAACTTTTTTAGCATACTTCATTAATGTTAATTTTTCTGAGACATGATTTTTTTCATCATTTAAAGCTACAAGATTAATTGCTACAAGAGCATCATTTAAAAATTTAAACTCAATGCCAATATCATCCAACTTCTCATTTGGGCAGATATCATTTGCAAGTATAGGAAACACTTCTAGACCTGGATATTGTAAAGGAAAAGATCTTCCTCCAATTTTTTCCTCAAAACCAGCTTTGTTCTCTCCAAATTGAGCCTTAAAATTACACGCTGAATAAGCAGATGAATTTAAAATTAAAAATAAAAATAGTATTTTAAAAATTATTTTCATATTTTTTTTTATAATTTACTTCTTAATTTATCAAAATTAAAGATACTTTAAATCCATAATGGTTTATTTTTTTGGCAAAACTACAGTACTTTCTAGTGCAATAACCATACGATCTGCTGCAGAATTTATTCCACAACCATATACTCTATAGGCCATGCCATCTTTGCCGCCATCTTGTTGTTTTTTTTTAACACTAGACCCATAACCTTTATATGATGCATCCCCAATTCTTTCGATAAAATATTCATAATAATATTTTTTTAAATCATCAGCTTCATCTTTTTCTTCCGGACTTGTATTGCTATTAAAGCTAGTTCTGACTAATATTCCAAAATTAAAACTTTCTGCAACAACAATTCCATTTTTTTTAAATTTTTTACGATCCAAATCAGGAAAACTGTTAAAACAAATATCATCATCTAGTGGATTAGATTTGTCGTAATTTATTATATCCATTTCACCTTCCCAAGTACCTTTGTTGTCCGGTAATCCTGCTGAAACATCTCTTTTTGCGTTTGTTTTCCATGGTCCTTTAAATTGATTTTCAATATATTTTTCTCCTTCTAATAAAGCTGTCTCAGCCACATAAAAAGTTTGTTGAAATTCATCGCTTGTATTGTTGCTTTGATGATCTCCAGAAGAAATCACAATCAACGATCCACCCATCAATGACATTACAAGTAAAAGCACAAGTGATAAAATTAAAGCAAATCCTTTTTCGTTTTTTCTATTCATTATAATCCCAAATTTCTTGCATGTGCTGTAACTATAATTGTATCTCTTAAATATTTATCATTTTTAGAAATGTGTCTAGTACCATCATTAAGACCAAATTTTTTTCTAACATTTTTTTTTTTAAAAAACTCTTGCGTTGATCTTACGGTTAAACCAATATCAACAGTTCTTATTTTATAAATTTTATCTTTGTTTTGGGTTTGTGAGGGAGGCGGTTTAATAAGTTTTCCATTTTCATCAACTGCATTAAAAATTAAATCTTGTACATAATCAATTACTTTTTGGTTCTCATAAGTTTTTTTACTATCCACTGTATCCCAATCACCATTATCTTCATTCCATTTTCTTTTTGACTTATAGATTGCAAATGCATCTATATA
>Ga0066847_10000277_pt1 | contig 20673 bp, 22 predicted proteins | sample ETNtaG_11_FD_65490 | JGI IMG/M metagenome (GOLD analysis project Ga0066847, IMG submission 65490) | Marine microbial and viral communities from oxygen minimum zone, Eastern Pacific Ocean - ETNP201310SV74 | ecosystem: Environmental > Aquatic > Marine > Oceanic | place: Pacific Ocean: Eastern... | reverse complement strand
TAACAAAAAAATTAAATCTGCCTCACATAGCAACAGGAGACATGCTCAGGGATAATACAGAAAAAAAAACACCTTTAGGTATAAAGGCAAAATCCTTTATGGATAAAGGCTTGTTAGTCCCTGATGAAGTTGTAATTGAAATGGTAAGGCAAAGATTAAAGCAGGATGACTGCAAAGATGGATTTGTTCTGGACGGATTTCCAAGAACAATAAACCAGGCAGAACAGATCAATAACCTGAATTTTGACGAAGTTGTTAATCTGCAGGCAAGTGATGATATTATTGTAAAAAGATTAAATAATAGAAGAGTATGCAGCAAATGCGCGTTCATTTTCCATCTTGATTACATAAAGCCAAAGCAGGAAGGAATATGCGATAAGTGCAACGGAACCTTATACCAAAGAGAAGATGACAAAGCAGAGGCAATAAAAGAAAGGCTGAAAGTCTACAGAAGTCTTACAGAGCCTTTAATCAGTTATTTTAAAAACAAGGGAATCCTTGTTGATGTTGACGGCTCTAAAACCCCAAAAGAAGTTTTTGAATCGGTAGTTAGTGCTGTTTCCTGAGTATATACACAATACTTTCTTAATGAATTTTCATATATAAAAAAAAGAAACTTTTAAATAGGATTGGATTAAATACAATATTTAATTGGTATTTTTACCAAAAAAAATCTTCAGAGGGGAAAAAATGGGACATTGTGACGGATGTGGTGCCGATTTTGAGGATGGAACCGAACACAATTGTGGCGGTTCAGATGAAAGCCAAGATGAAGGCAGTCAAGATGAAAACCAGTGAATAAAACCAAAAAATTATTTTTATTATTTTATAAAAAATTATTTTTATTTTTCAATTAAAAATGGATTTGGTTTTTTCTCAAGGGATATAATTTTGTAAAAGATTGAAAATTGATTAATATTAAACAAATATTCATACTAATAAAAAATGATAATAGGAATTCCAAAGGAAACAAAGAAAAAAGAGCTTAGAGTAGCTCTTATTCCAAAGCATGTAGCTCTTTTAGTCAAAGCAGGGCATAAAGTAGTTGTTGAAAAAGGCGCAGGAGCAGGATGCAAATTTTTAGATTCAGATTATGAAAAAGCAGGTGCAAAGATAAAAGATTCTGTCTATGACAGCGAGATGATTGTCCGAGTTAAAGAGCCCCAGCTTAACACTATAAGAAAAAACCAGGTCATTATGGGATATCTTCATGTTGAAAAAGGGCAAAATCCTGCACTATTAAACAAGCTTATCTCCCAAAACACAACAAGCTTTGCATATGAGGAAATAAGGGATGAAAATCAGGAAAGGCTTGTAAATCTTGGAGTTGAAGCCGGAATTACAGGCATGTATGAAGGCCTTAGGCTCTTAGGCAGGGTTTTAAACAAAGATAAGCTGAAAAAATTAAGGCCTATCCAGGAATATTTTTCTGTAAAAAATATATTTTCAACATTATCAAAATCAAATATTGAAAACGGCGTTAAGGTATACATTCTCGGAAAAGGAAAAGTTTCAAAAGGAGCCCAGGACATATTAAGATATAGTTCTATAAAGCCAAATGTCCTTTACAGAGACAAGACAGTTTTCATCGATCAATTTTTGCCAAAAGCAGACATTATTGTAAATGCAATTGACTGGTATCCTGGCGAGCCGAGAATCATCAAAAAAAGCATGTTAAAGCTGATGAAAAAAACCGCTATAATTATTGACATTTCCTGCGATCCAAATGGCGGAATTGAATCGTGCATTCCAACAACATGGGAAAATCCAATTTATGCTGTTGATGGAATAACCCATTTCTGCGTTGACAATCTTCCATCAGCAATTCCAAGAGATTCTTCAATTCACTTGAGCGAGATGATAATCGGCCATGTCCTTAAAGTCGCAGCCAAAGAGAACTATTCAAATGGCCTTATGACAAAGAACGGAATATTCGAATATCCTCTAAACAAAGAATTTGTTAAAGATATAGAAGAGACATCAGTCATTGAAGAGAGTGCTTGATTTCTTAATAAAATAAGTTTCCATAAACTTTAGAAATTGAACAAGTATGATTTATTTATTATAAAGATTGAAATTAAACACTAAATCTCCTTAGCCAACTTCACAGTATAATTCTTGAACCCGAGCTTGTTGTATAATTTCAATGCAGCCTTGTTGTCAACATGTATCTCCAAATTAACATGGCCGACATTATTTTTCTTGAGCCACTTCAATGCATGTTCAGCTAATTTTACCCCGATTTTTTTCCTGCGATGACTTTTAAGAATGTAAAGATTGCTTATGTACCCCTTCTTTGAATATTTTGATATTGCCAAAGGCTTGAAATACTGGGCTAAGATAATGCCTATAACTTTATTATTATCCAATGCAATAAAAACTCCCCTGCTCTTATAAGTCAAATCCTTCTTCAGGTAAAAATAGTAGCTTTCCTTGTTTTCACTTATTGGATTCAAGGTATTGCTGTATTTTATCTCTTCATTCTTTGACAGGATCTTTATCTCTTTCAGTTTTTCAAAATCCTCCATAGTAGCCCTTCTTATTTTCATTTAAACTCCATTATTATTTCATTTATTAAATATTTTGACAGGTTAAACCTTCTGACTCTTGGAAAGCCGGGAAATGTATTAACTTCAATAAACTTCACGTTTTTTTTATCAGGGCAAAGCATCAAATCAACACCGCCAAAATTCAATCCTAATGCCTTTATTGATAAAACTGCCTGTTTTTTTGCCCTTTCCAGCTGTTTTTTTGGAAGCTTTTTCACAAAGCTTGTTTTTTCTCCCCTTGCTCCCTGCGAGATATTTGTTGTAATTGAATCAGCAGGGGCTGTCCTGCCATATGCATACAATATCCTGTTTTTATAAACATACAGCCTTAAATCAAACTTTCTTTTATTAATAATCAAAGAGTCTATCGCTTCCTCAATTATTATTTCCTGCTTGAGCAGATTTTTTAAAAACTTTAAATTATTTGTGCAATTAACAAATGACCAGCCGTAATCCGATTTTCTGCACTGAATCTTTCCTTTCCTGAATCGAAAGTTTGTCATCCATTTCTTTTTTTCAAGATAAGTTATGCCTTTGCCCATGCTTCCATACCGAACTTTAACAAACAGCTTTTTTCCATCATCAATTATCTTTAAAATGCTTTTCAGATTCCTGGTATTGTATCTTTTAGGAATGCTCACACCTCGCTTGGAAACAAGCATCTTCACATTTTCCTTATCCCTGTCAAGAGCAAGATTTTTTAATTCGTTGATAAAAATCAATTTTTTCTTTTTATAAAAATTATTGATCTTTTTCTCTGTTTTTTTCCAAAAAACATTGAATTTTGCATAAAAGCTCTTATTTCCATACACACCTTTGTATTTTTTCGGCTCAATATGCTTATCCCAATACACAAAAGGAAAGCAAGGCAGAATAATTATTGTAGCTGTAGAAATATTGGGAAATCTGCCGGCTAATACAGACTCGTAATCAGCGCTCTTCACAGCGATACTGCTTCCATTAAAGAACCTTTTCTGCCTTATTATCTTTTTATAAGTATCAAAGTCCTTGTTATCTCCTAATACCAATAATGTTTTTGTTTTCATTGGAAAAATGGTATTTAAATTCTTTAATAATGTTTACTATTTTTGGTATAATTAATGGTAAGACTGATTTAAGTAAAATATTTAAAATAATAGATTATTCTACACATTATGGAAACAAAATTTAAAGATTTTATAAAAAAGGAATCAAATCCTTTGCATGATTTGAGTGGGCATACAGTTGAATTACATATAACAGATTATTTTAGGGTTACAGCAAAATTAGGCAAACATTTGATAAGAGGAAGTATTCTGGGAGCTGGTGTTGGAAGTGCTGCAGCTACTGCATTAATTAGTGAAGGAGATTTAGCTCAAAGCACACTTGAAGGAATGGTTGTTGGAAGTTCTACAGGTTCAATTATAGATTTAACACAATATATTGCTAGGTACGCTATTTATAGAGCTAAACATAATTTAATCTATCCAATACATCATTGGTATATGGACACTAAATAAAAAATCATGATAAAATGGTAATTGGAGCAATAAGAAAAGCAATTGAAAAAAGAAGGCAGAAAAAAACTGAAGAAACAATAGAACAAAACAAGCTTGAAAGCTTTCGAGATACAGAGGCTATGAAAAAAGCCGAGCAGATAAAGAAAGAAGCAGACAGATTAGCTCATCTAAAGCAATACAAGACAGCAATAGATGAATATAATAAAGCATTGGACGCATATCCTTACAATGAAAAAGAGCAGATATTCAAAAAGCCTGCTGAATTCCTTTTCAAAATCTATTATAATATTGCAGCATCATATTCTTTCCAGAATAAATTCAACGATTCAATAGATTATTTCAACAAAGCTTTGGAAATAGAAGCAGCAGACAATGACAACAAAGTAAAGGCATTGATGGGAAAGGGAAACTGCTATTACATGGCAAAGCAGCTAATTAAAGGAGACTATGAAAAAGGAGCTTATAAAATAAGCATGGAATCGGAATTTGATGTGGATGAAGAGTCATTGGAAGCTTTCAAAAGAATGGATGAAAAACATGACTTATTGAAATTATCCTATGAATGCTTTACAAAAGCAACTGAATTGGACAGGAATAATGCAGACGCATGGTACAAGAAAGGCCACATGGAATTTTTGATGAACCTTGTAAAGGATGCAATGCTTTCATTCGACAATTTATTGGCCATTAACAAAAATTACGAAAACAAGGAAAGCATAGAGCTGTTTGACGATATCAAGCAGGAAAAAGGCATCAAGATAGAGCACTTAAAGGCATTAGACAAGGATATGAAATTCAAGACAAAAACAGGCCATCTTGTAAGGAACAAGGCAGAGAAAATGATTGCAAACTTCCTTTTTGAAAATAATTTAGTATTCCAGTACAATATGGCTGTCTCATGGGCAGACAAAGATGATTTCAAGACAGCCTTTTTTATTCCAAAACTCAGCCTTTACATTGAGCACTTCAAATACGACAATATTAAGGATTACCAAAAGCTGATGAAATGGAAGATAAGGCAGTATGGCAAAAGCAAAAAGAGCCTGATATACACTTTATCAGAAGATGAAAAAAACATAGAGGAAGCCCTAAAAATAAAGCTAAAGCCTTATATTTTATTGTAAAATGTTTGGATTTTTATTTTTAAGGGTGTTATATTTCAAGTAGTTTTCAATAATTCACAATTTCTTCACTTCCTCAGCCACTCAACCTCTTCTTTACTAAGATTCAATTCTTCAGAAAAACTTTCCCTAAAACTTTTATTTTTTTTAAAAGCTAATTGAAAATAAGGCAAAGAATTCTTAATTACATCCTTAGATGAACTATGAGTTTTCTCAGCAATCTTCTCTGCAATTGCCTTTTTCTTCATTGATTTTTGCTTTGCCCACCATAATTTCAATAATCTGCCTGTTGGCTTATATTGTATTCTGTGCTTATACCTTTCTTTCTTGGAAACAGCAATTCCTGCAGTTATTAAGGCATTAATGTAAACCAAAAACCTGTAATGCTGCCATCTTCTAATCCTTCGATTAAACACATCAGCCTTGCTTAATTTATCATAAGCTTTTGCCAAATCTTCCGGCTTAGTATATTCCTTCGGCAGATTCTCATCAATCCAAAGAAGCTGCTGGTCAAGCTTCTCTTCAACATTCTCAAATGCAGTAATCGCAACATTAGGATCAGTGCTTTTGAAAATCTTAAATAGTGCATTTATAATTGTGTCAAGCTTATTCCTTTCCCCTAATTCCTCCAAGCCTTTTTTTGTAAGCTCTTTTGCCTCTATTGTCAATGTCTGCAAATCATTGACTGCAGACCTTGCGTCATTTCCGGCTCTTCTTGCAAGCCCCTTCAAAACTTCATCTTCATATTTTATCTTCTCATCATCACATATTTTCTTTAAAATATTAAAAATTTCAATGTAATTCAATGGCAAAAATTCAACCATCTCTGTTTTCCTTCTTAATTTATTGAATTTATAGTCCCATGGATTTGTTGCAGTTAAAATAATCGGAAAAGATGACTTTTCAAGCATATTTGTTATAGCTAATAATCCTCCTCTGTCTTTTGTCCCTGATAATCCATCAATCTCATCTATTAAAATAAGCTTTTGCTTAAAGAATAATGATTGCTGCCCGATTGCAGAGCCTATCTTCTGCTCTATCTGCTCCTTATTCCTGATATCAGATGCATTTACCTCAAGAATCTCCAAATCCATTTCATTAGCTAAAGCATAAGCGCTTATTGTCTTTCCAATTCCAGTAGGCCCGTACACTAAAACAGCTTTCTTTTTCTGCTTTTTATAATCAGAAATAAATTTCTTTAGCTTCTTTATTGCAATTTCCTGCCCAATGATTTCATTGGTTTTTACGGGCTTGTATTTTAAGGTAAATGGGTGCATAAATTTGGGTATTATTTTGATGTTTATTTAGTTTTTGATTATGATAAAATAAAAATAGTTAAATAAAGTAAAATAATAAACATAAGTTATTTATAACTCTAAGTGATAATATAATAAAACAATGAATTATTGCATATATGGGGGATAATTATGATTGAGCTGGCAGCACTATATCAAGACATGGATGCAAAGAATCATGCAACATTTGAAGCTCAAACTTCTCAGCAGGCTCTTAACTCTATTCTTCGAAAATATATTCAGAACAGCCAAGATAAAGGAGCACAAGAACTTGAAAAAGGATCAGAAGAATTTGAACATGCATTTAACAATTTCCATAGGCCAAAATATATTGATGAATTAGTTGAAGTAAGAAAATTTATTAATCATAAAAGGTCACATACTGAATTCCATTTATTTGATTGGGGTGCTTACCATCGTAATATATCCTATAGTGTTACAGAAAATTGGTATTTTTATAAAAGTAAAGGAAGTAAAGAGGATTTCCAATTTGCAGAAATATATGGTTTAAATTGGAATGGACAAAGTAAACATCCTAGGGGAATAATGTTTTTTAATGAAAATGAGACCATTATCTATTCTGGATTTAATGATGAGCATAATAAAGATTCAATCGCAATAGCTAAGGATAAATTAGGTTCATTTAAAGAAATATCTAAAGAAATATTTGATCAAACTTTAGTAGCGTATAATACTAAATTTTCGCCTAAAACTATTGACCATAGAAAAAAAGACAAAAAAGAAGAAAAATATAGAAGCCCTAATGAAATATAAAAGTTTAAAAACAAAACTCCTTTCTATTCAGGAATGGAATTGAAAAAGCGCTATGATGCCAAGGAATCAGAGAAAAAATGGCAGGCATACTGGGAAAAGGAAAATGTATATAAGTTTGACCCGGAAAGCCATGAAGAAGTATATTCTATAGACACTCCTCCTCCGACAGTTTCCGGAAAAATGCATCTAGGCCATACTTTCTCTTACTCTCAGCAGGATTTTGTTGCCCGCTTTCAAAGAATGCTCGGTAAAACTGTTTTCTATCCTTTTGGCGTTGATGACAACGGCCTGCCTACTGAAAGGCTGATAGAGAAGATGAAAAAGGTAAAGGGCCATAAGATGCCAAGAAACGAATTTGTCAAATTATGCTACAACACTGTTGAGGAAATCAGGGATGATTTTGTGCAGGACTGGAAAAATATAGGTGTCAGTGCAGACTTTGATGTTTTTTACTCAACAATAAACAAGCATTCGCAAAAAATTTCACAAAGATCTTTTTTAGAGATTTATAAGGAAAAAAGGATTTACAGGAAAAGAGCCCCTTTTATATGGTGCCCTGACTGCCAGACTGCAATTGCCCAAGTTGAGATGAAGGACAGTGAAAGAGACTCAAAATTAGTCTATATGAAGTTTGACACAACATTAAACGAGCAGATAACAATAGCAACAACAAGGCCAGAGTTATTGCCTGCATGCGTTGCCATACATATCCATCCTGATGACAAAAGATTCAAAAAATTCATCGGAGAAAAGGCAAAAATTCCATTCTCAAAAAGAAAAGTAAAGATAACTGCAAACAAGGATGTTGATATGGAATTCGGCTCAGGAATAGTTTACCATTGCACTTTTGGGGACATGGATGATGTAAAATGGATTGAGAAATTTGACATAGAACCCATTGAAATCTTGAACAAGAACGGAACTTTAAATGAATTTGCCGGAAGATTCAAAGGCCTTCATGTAAAAAAAGCCAGGCCTGAAATAATCAAAGCCTTGGAGGAAGAAGGAAGAATTGAAAAGATTGAGCCGATTAAACATGTGGTCAATGTCCATGAAAGGTGCGATACAGACATTGAGATTTTAACAACAGACCAATGGTTCATAAAATACCTTGACCTGAAGCAGGATTTCGTAAAATACGGGAGAAAGATTAAATGGTTCCCTGTTCATATGAGAGCAAGGTATGAGAACTGGATTTTAGGCCTTAAATGGGACTGGAACATATCAAGGCAGAGGTATTTTGGAATTCCGATTCCTATATGGTACTGCAAAAAATGCAGTGAAATAATTACAGCAGATGAAAAGCAGCTTCCTGTAGACCCTTTAGTTGATACTCCTAAAACTAAATGCAAGTGCGGCTCCAAGGATTTTATTGGGGAAAAAGATGTAATGGACACATGGGCAACCTCATCCTTAACCCCGGATATTGCTGCAGAGCTGTTTAAAGACAAAAAGATATACAAAAAATTGCTGCCAATGGATTTAAGGCCTCAAGCGCATGACATAATCACTTTCTGGCTTTTTAATACAGTTGTCAAGAGCTATTTCCACCACAAGGACATTGCATGGAAAAATGTAATGATTTCCGGCTGGGCCTTAGACCCCCATGGCAAGAAGATGAGCAAGAGCAAGGGAAATGTAATTGACCCCAATAAGATGATTGAAAAATATTCAGCAGATGCTTTAAGGTTCTGGGCAGCCGGCTCAAAATTAGGAGATGATCTGCCATTTATGGAAAAAGACCTTGTAACAGCGCAAAAATTCACAACAAAAATCTGGAATGCTTCAAAATTTGCATTTATGCACCTCCAGGATTTTAAAAAAGAAAAGCTGAAAAAGTTTGAAATAATGGATGCATGGATCTTGATAAAATTAAACAAGTTAATAAAAGAATCCACTGAAAATTTCATGAATTATGAATATTCCCACACAAAGCTCGAAACAGAAAAGTTTTTCTGGCATTCTTTTTGTGACAATTACCTTGAAATAACAAAAGACAGATTATATAATTCTGATAAGAGGGGCAAGGATCCGAAATTATCAGCGCAATACGGATTATACACTGCTCTTCTTGATATAATAAAATTAATGGCTCCAATTACCCCCTATATAACAGAAGAATTATATCAAACTTATTTCAAAAAATATGAAAAAATCAAGAGCATACATATCTCAAAATGGCCTTCCTCGGATTTAAAAGAAAATAAGCCTGCTAAAGACGCTGAAAAGATTGGCGATTTTTTTGTTTATGTGCTGCAGCATGCAAGAAGGGCAAAATCCGAAAAAAACATGTCATTAAAAGACCCTATAAAGAGTATTTTAGCAAAGGGCAAGATTAAAAAAACAGATTTTGAGAATATAAAAGAAGATTTGCTATCAGTAACCAAAGCAGAAAAGATTGTATTTGAAGCCCTAAAAGAAGACTCAAAGATTGATTATGAAGTTGTTGTTGATGTTTAGATTTAATATAGCTAATTTGCTTATTTTCACATAATTTTTAACTTGCCCTTATAGTATAGTGGATAGAACGTGAGGTTGCGGCATTGAAAATCTGAATTTCGAGGTTTTGCCCTTGCAAACACCTTAAGGCCCGAGTTCGATTCTCGGTAAGGGCGTCAAATAAATGGTTAAATTCCCCAAAACCCTTATACAGGATATTCTGATTATAAATGGGTAAACAGTGCCTGGAAAAAATTAGAAATAGATTTTAATTATTCCAATTATAAGTGGTGGTAAAATGAAATATAGGAAATATGAAATAAAACCTGGAGCAAACCTTAGATACGCAAACCTTAGATACGCAAACCTTAAAGGAGCAAATCTTAGTAAAGCAAACCTTAAAGGAGCAAACCTTTTAGGAGCAAATCTTAGTAAAGCAAACCTTATTGCAGCAAACCTTAGAGGAGCAGACCTTATTGGAGCAGACCTTAAAGGAGCAGACCTTGAAGGAGCAAAACTTTATTTAGCAAACCTTAGAGGAGCAGACCTTAAAGGAGCAAAACTTAGAGAAGCAAACCTTAAAGGAGCAAAACTTTATTTAGCAAACCTTTTAGGAGCAAACCTTGAAGAAGCAAACCTTTTTGGAGCAGACCTTAGAGAAGCAGACCTTGAAAAAGCAGACCTTGAAGGAGCAAACCTTGAAGATATTATGTATAGTGCAGAAACCCAATACTCTGAAGGAAGTATTTTGGATAATTACATTAAAGAAAAGAGAATATCAAAAATTAAAGAAAAAATTGAGGAATTGAAGCGCGAGTATAAACATTAATATATCTATTAATAATTTAATTAATAATCAATTATTCTAAAGGTTTATAGACAATAGGGGATAATACGATTTATGCTGTTCTCGGTAAGGGCATTACTATTTTGTGCTATTTTAGGGAAAGTTATGTATAGGGATAGTGGGCAATAATTAAAGACGGACGTTTTTTAGTAAAGTTTGATTGAAATGTTTATAAATAGATGAATTATTCCAATTCTAAGTGGTATTAAAATGAAATATGAAATAAAACCTGGAGCAAACCTTAGAGAAGCAGACCTTTTAGGAGCAGACCTTAAAGGAGCAGACCTTAAAGGAGCAAAACTTTATTTAGCAAACCTTAGAGGAGCAAATCTTGAAGAAGCAAACCTTAAAGGAGCATACCTTAATGGAGCAGACCTTAAAGGAGCAAACCTTAAAGGAGCAGACCTTGAAGAAGCAAACCTTTTTTTTGCAAACCTTTTAGGAGCAAACCTTAATAAAGCAAACCTTAATGGAGCAGATCTTAGTAAAGCAAACCTTAGAGGAGCAGACCTTGAAGATATTGTGTATGATGATTTAACCCAATGCTCTGAAGGAAGTATTTTGGATAATTACATTAAAGAAAAGAAGCATTAATAAATTAAAATGAAATATGAAATAAAACCTGGAGCAAACCTTATTGGAGCAGACCTTAAAGGAGCAAACCTTAGAGGAGCAGACCTTAGATACGCAAACCTTGATTTTGCAAAACTTAAAGGAGCAGACCTTATTGGAGCAGACCTTAATGGAGCAGACCTTTATGGAGCAGACCTTAGTAAAGCACACCTTTATGGAGCAAACCTTAGATACGCAAACCTTAGATACGCAAACCTTAAAGGAGCAGACCTTGAAGATATTCTGTATAATGATTTAACCCAATGCTCTGAAGGAAGTATTTTGGATAATTACATTAAAAAAAAGAGTATCAAAATTTAAAGAAAAGAAGCATTAATAAGATTATTATTCTATTTTTATACTACTATTGAGGGATTACAAACCAAAAGGTTTATAAATAGATTAATTATTCCAATTCTAAGTGGTATTAAAATGAAATATGAAATAAAACCTGGAGCAGACCTTGAAGGAGCAAAACTTTATTTAGCAAACCTTGATTTTGCAAACCTTAGTGGAGCAAACCTTAGAGGAGCACACCTTGAAGCAACATACCTTTATAGAGCAAAACTTGAAGGAGCAGACCTTAGAGAAGCAGACCTTAGAGGAGCAGACCTTAGTAAAGCAAACCTTAAAGGAGCAAACCTTACAGAAGCAGACCTTAAAGGAGCAAACCTTGAAGATATTCTGTATAGTAAGGAAACCCAATACTCTAAAGGAAGTATTTTGGATAATTACATTAAAAAAAAGAGTATCAAAATTTAAATAAAATAAACATTAATATATCTATTAATAATTTAATTAATAATCACTTATTCTAAAGGTTTATAGACAATAGAGAATAATACGATTTATGCTGTTCTCGGTAAGGGCGTTTAAATTCAAGCACCAACCTGAGCATCTGTAAGCCCTTTCCTGTCCCTTATCTGCTTTACTATCTTTTCCTGTAATTCTCCAGGCAGCTTCTCATACATCTGGTCAACTAATGATGAACTTCCTCTGCCACCAGTAGCGCTTCTTAATTCAGAACTCCAGCCAAACATCTCTCCTACCGGAAGCTTGGCCTTGATTATAGATAAGGTGCCTTCCTGCTGCGCATCAAGAAGCTGGCCTCTTTTATTGCTTATTAGTTTTGAAATATTGCCCAAAAAATCTGCAGGAGCCTCAATCCTTAAGATCTGGTATGGCTCCAATATGAATGGCTTTGCTGTCATCATCGCTCCCCTAACACCTTCTCTTACAGCAGGATAAACCTGTGCTGGCCCTCTATGGATAGCATCCTCATGCAGTTTCATGTCTGTAAGCATTACCTTTACTTTAAAGCAAGGCTCACGAGCTAATGGCCCTTGTCTCATGACATCCTCGAACATATCCAAAAGCATCTCAATTACTTCTCCTACATGCACCTGGCCGCGAGTCATATCAACAAACATATTTCCGTTATAGACATCCTTGACTTTTAAAGCTACTTTGCTGTCCATTCCACATTCAACTAATTTATCCCTTAATACTAAGTCTTTTTTCTTGATCCTGGATTCTTGGATATCGCCTTTTTTAATAGCATCCGAAATTGCGTCTTCCAAAGGCTCAACCTTAAAGAAAAACAGGTTATGCTTATTCGGTGTTTTTCCCATTGCCTCCTGGCTTGCAGCGCTTATAGTCTCACGGTAAACAACAATAGGCGGTGAAGTTTGAACATCAACGCCTTTCTCACTCCTTATCCTGTTTTCAATAACTTCCAAATGCAATTCTCCCATCCCATGCATTAAATGCTCTCCAGTCTCTTCATTTATTTCAATATTGATTGTAGGGTCTTCCTTTCCTACCATCCTTAAAACCTCAATTAATTTTGGCAAGTCGCTTGGCCTTTTTGCCTCAATTGCTTTTGTGATAACAGGATCAAATATATGAGTTATCCGCTCAAAAGGAGTTTCTGTCTGCTCTAATGTTACAGTTTCTCCGGCATGGGATTTAACGCCTCCAACACCTACAAAATTTCCTGCAGGAACATTATCCACTATTTCCCTTTTTGCCCCGTTATAGACATATACCTGCTGGATTTTTGTGGCCTGCTTTGCCCTGTTCAGATAGACATTTGTGCCTTTTTGCATTGTTCCTGAAAATAATCTTCCGGCAGAAATTTCCCCTGCCTGTGGGTCAATGACAATTTTTGTTATGACAAAATACAAAGGGCCGTTGGCATTGCACTTCACTAAAGATTTCCCATCTTCGCTTTCTGCATCACCATGCCATATTTTTGGAATCCTGTACGGCTGGGAAACAATTGGATTTGGCAAATGCGTAATAACCATATTAAGAACAACTTCATGCAATGGCGCTTTTTCTGCCAGTTCCTTGTATTTTTCACCTTCAGTATAAGCATCAATGACATCCTTGAATGTAATTCCTTTCTTCTGCATATATGGTATTGATAATGCCCAGTTATGAAAAGCAGAGCCAAAGCAAACACTGCCATCCTGCACATTAACCTGCCACTTTTCTCCATATCCTTCCGGAGCAATTTCATTTATTAATTTATTAACAGAAGTGATTATTTTTATAAAACGCTCCTGCATCTGCTCTGGTGTCAGCTGCAATTCCTTAATTAACCTGTCAACTTTATTTATGAACAATGTTGGCTTTACCAATTCTCTTAAAGCCTGCCTCAAAACAGTTTCTGTCTGCGGCATTATGCTTTCAACAGCATCTACTAAAACAATAGCTCCATCCGAAGCTCTCATTGCCCTTGTTACATCTCCCCCAAAATCAACGTGGCCAGGAGTATCAAGCAAATTAATCAAGAATTCTTTTTCTTCAAAAGTATGCACCATGCTAACAGCAGCAGTATCAATTGTGATGCCTCTCTCCTGCTCGTCAGCATGAAAATCCAGTTTTAGGGCTTTGCCTGCATCATCCTTGCTCATCATGCCTGCCCCAGCAAGTAAATTATCCGAGAAAGTAGTCTTGCCGTGATCTAAGCACTTAGTTAAGCATCAGCTTAAACTAAAATGTGCGCACAAATGGCAATATTCCTTATGCTCTCAGGGATCTTCATTAACCGGGTGACTTTGTCAACCATCTTTTCCGCCATAGTTTTTTTACCTCCTTGGAATTTTAAAATTTGATTTTAAATGATAATATTTCTTTAAGCCTATTCTTTGTGATTGAAAAATGCCCCACTTTTCAAGTTTATGCAGGAATTCATACGTTACTGTCCTATTCCTGTTAATTGCTTTCGAAGCAATTATAACATCAACTTTTTTTAATTTGCTGACAGCTAAAATAATATCGCTAAATGTTATCGAACTGCTTCTAACTTTAGGATAATATAAATCAAAGGATTTGATAGCGACTTTTAAATCTTTCGTTCTGCCATCCAGACCATATAGATGTTCTTTTAATCTGAACCATTTCTCAGTATTTTTTTCGAACAAAATCATACATTTCTTTAATTTTAACAGTTTTCTATATCTTATTTTATATCTTCCAAATCTATCTGGCTGTAAATCTATAAAATCCGGTTCTAATTTTAATTCTTTTAAAATTTGTATTGTTTCTTCAATTAAATTTCTGCTTTTTGATATCAAATTTACATAACCTGTTCTGTAATCCACTCCTCCGTCAAACATAAAAATTCCCTGTAAAAATGTCTTTTTAATATTCAAATTTGAATTTTTAATAATACCCGGAACAAAAACAGTACCTGCCTTTTTCCCGGAAGTAATGCCAATAACAGAATTGAAAAATTTAAAAATTATCTTATTGCTGATATAGATAAAATAATGATTATCGAGCTTTTTTGGCATCAATTTTATATTAAAAAATTTTAAAAACCATTTGCAGAAAGCATCCAGATTTGATTTATGCCCTTCTCTAATAATAAGTTCATAATGATGCCCTCTTTCAGATTTTCTATATCTCAAATGGCCATCTGCAATAATAGTGCCAATTATTTTGGCTAAATCCTCATTCATTTGCTTATTACATCTAATTACAAAACTTCCATGGCTATACTTTAATTCTTCTATATAACTATGAAAATCAATATTAGATATTCTTTCTAAGCTTTCTAAGATATTTAGAGAAATAGAATCACTTTTGTTTAAATATTTCCATAAAGTTGTGTAGTCAATATTAATTTGCTTGGAAATATCCTTAAATTTAATTTTTTGTTGTTTTAATTTAATTATGGATTCTTTGATTTTATTTTTTAAATTATCATTCAAAATAGCCTTAATACTCCCTTTATTATGTTTTTTATCACATAGTTGATATAAATTTAATTTCATATACCCTCATTGCGAAATTAATATTTATGAAACATGATTAAATAACATATTAACAATCTGCTATATTGAAGAATAAGCATCTATAAATAATTATCGTTTATAAAATGCACAAATCGCAATATTTCTATCAGGGCTCTTCATCAGCCTCGTTACTTTATCAACCATCTTTTCTGACATTGTAATTTAGTGGATTTGATGGCGTTTTTTAAATGTTTCGTTGTGGTTTTTGGAAGATAGTAAAAGAAAATATTAAAATTGAATTTATTACTATGAAGTGATAATTAAACGAAAAGCTTAAATACTAGTAGTTATATCTAAACACCATGGAATCTGGAGAAAATGACATTAATAAAACAGCCAATTTACTGACTGGTTTACACTATAGAATATTTTTGCAAAAAATTGGAGGTTAAAATGCAAAAAGAAAAATTAGAAGATACTGTTAAAAATCATAAAAGTAATATTATTCAATCAGAAAATCAATCAAAAATAGATAGTGCATATAGTATAAAAGAAAAACTTGAATTATTTGATTTCAATGAAATATACTCTGTTTCTGTAAAAATTCCTAGCTGGGAAAAAGAGAAAGACAATATGACTTATGATAAATTTGATAAATGTCACACAGAAAAATGGAATGAGTGGCAAATGGGGAGAGAATATGGTTCAGATATCGCAACTATGTTGCGTGAGAAAACAGGGAGGAATATTATTTTCGAGTATGGTGACAATGTTATTAAAGAAGAGATTGATGGAAAATCAAAGATAATTGATTTCTCAGAAGAAAAATTTGATTTTGATATAAAACAAGAGATGAAAAACTATCTAAAAAAGACTTATGGTAATGATAAAAGCCATAATTTTCTAAGCCATAATTTTCTATATGACCAACCTTATAAGAAGTTTATAGAAGATTTTGTTTACTCTAAATTAATTGGCAAAGGTTTTGAAACGAGGATTGTTGATATGGGTGTAGTTATAAAATGATATCAAAAATAGAGAGTAACCCTCAACAAAACTTGTACCAAAGTACATTAGAGGAAGACAAAATTCTGGAAAGAAGAGGAGTACCAATAATAAATCATGAACTAAGAAGTACAAATCCTTGGGAAAATGGCGATATTGATACAAGACACAGTGAAAATACCATTTTGTCAATGTTTAACAAATTTTCAATTGATGAATCAATGATGTGGTATAAGATTTTAAGTGCACAAATTAATGATGACCTTCAAAAGATTATAAGTAAAAATCAGGAACAAGATAATAGTTCGTTTTCTAATTTTAACATTGTTAAAGACCTCAAAGATGCAGATCAAAATTATCGTAACTCAGATTATCAAAGATTATCAGATATATTTGACAAGAATTATGATCTTGACAATAAAAGACATAAAAATAATATTAATAGATATGATCATGATGCCAAAATAAAACGAAAAAGAGCAAAAGATGATGCGAGAGTATCTATGTGGGATTCAATAAGAAGACAATTTGATACATTATAAATTAAAAATACAAATGATTATAATGGAGAGTAATGAAGATGAATCTAGAAAATCCTAGTTTAGCAGTACATTATCTAAGCCAACATAAATATTCAAATCCAAGAGAATTACCTGGAAAAGGAGATAAGAAAATTACTTATCATGAGCCATCAGGCGATAATACCTGGGAAAATGAAGTAGCATCACAAAATGGATGGTTCAGGCAGGAAAAAAGCAATTGTTGTTATAAATGGCTTGAAGAAAAGCCTAATATAAATTTTTGTGGAGATTGCGGATCTGGAGCAAATGGAAATACAGTCTATAGGCAGGATAAGAGCTTGAGAGATTTAGAGCAGATGTTTACTACAAAAGAATCTAAAATGGGCTTAACCCAGTAATCTAATTAAGAAATTTTGCATACAATTAAATTTATACCTTTGAACAATATGGAAAAAGTAAAAATGTATGGTGAGAATAAAGGAATAGAAGGTACTTTTAATAATTTATTCTTCAATTTTCCTGATACAAATTGTGCGGAATCTATGTTTCAAAGCAATCCGGATACAAATTTACTTCTTGAGGATATCTTCACAAAAGCAATCAATGAGTATATTCATTCTAATAAAGGTAAAATTTCAGAAGATATTTCTGAAAAATTTGTTGATTTAGCCAAAAATTATTCTGAATTAAATATTGAAAAAAGTGAACAATGCAGAAAAGACCCAGAAGTAGGAGTACCTTATAGCAAATTACTTGCCTTAATAAAGCATCCGGGTTTTATTGCTGATGAACGTTCAATTGAAGTTTTTGAGGAACTGGTAAATACAAATAATCCCGGCCCATGGCAGCATGAGATGTATACTGATTTCAAGAAGAAAGATGAGGACTCTCAAACATCTGATTATTTTATCAGGGAGGGTTTTGGCCTTCCGCAGATTGAAGGATTCGATAGATTAGTTTATTCTGACTTATGGTATGGCAAAAATAAAGATATAAAAGTATTATTTGCAGCAGTATCCCAAGCACTAGGGAAATTAGCAGAACAATACCCTAAAGAAACTTTAAATTCAAGAATTATGCTAATGGAAAAATCCTTTGCCTCAAAAATGGACACAGGCCCTATTCAAAAAGGCTATGTTTACAGCTTCAGAACAGATTGGGAGAAAGATGAGCTTAGAAAGACTGCAGAAGAAGCCCAAGAAAATTCAAAGCTGCAAAAGAGATGCCTAGAGATTCTAGAGGGCAAATTCAACGAAAACACAAAATGGTTTTGATGAAATTTATAATTTCCTAAATGTTTCTTTAATAATCTTGTTTTTAATATTTATGCGATATAATACAAAGCGAATTGGAACAGATGTTCATAAAAAAAGATACTGATTTAATCAACTAAAAACGAATTGTGGATGAAAATTACTATCTAATTTTTGAACAAAATAATAAAACGAAATATATTTATACTCTATAATAAAAAATAAAATAAAAGAGGTGTATATGAAAAAATTTAATAATATTTTATTAATTAAAAAATCCCAAATATCAATCTTCATTTTAATTGGATTTGTTATTATTGGGGGTTTTTTATTTTTTTATATGAATAATATGAGGACTTTAAATCAACTTAAAACCGAGCAAATCATAGAAATACCTCAAGAAATTCAACCGATAAATATATTTATTGAATCCTGTATAAGAAATACTGCTACAGATGGTATTTTTTTTAATGGACTTCAAGGGGGTTATTATCAAAATTATCAACTCGCTGAACCATACTCTTTTTTAGCCATACCTTATCATTATCATTTGGGAAACAACTATTTCCCATCTTTACAAACTATTGAAGCTGAACTTTCTCGATACATCGAAATAAATTTAAAATATTGTATTAATGATTTTACAGATTTTAAAAAATTAGGGTATGGATTTGAAATTGGAAAAGTTGCTGTAGAAACAAATTTTGCAAATGACAATACTTTAATTAATGTTAATTATCCAATAAATGTTGATAAACAAGAAGTTAAACATTCCCTTACAGAATTTTTAATTAAAATTGATTTTGATTTTAGTAAAATATACGATTATTTAATTAAAATAAATAATGAGCAGCAGAAAAATCCTGATTTTATTCCCATGGGATATTTATCTGATTTAGCTAGTAAAAATGATTTTATTTTTGAAACAATGCAGTTGGAAGATAACATCATTTTCTATACATTAATATTTAATACTCCTGAAAAATTTAAAGACCCTTATTTATTTAATTATGCATCAAAATATAAATGGACTGAATTATCCACCGATTCCGATAAACAAAAAGTAATAATTGAAGATATTGATAATCAAGAAGCATATGTGGGTTATAAGTTTTCATACCAGGTAAAAGCAAAGGGCAATAACTTAAAGTTTCTTGATTATTCACCATTATTTGATATAGATGAAAATAATGGTTTAATAGAATTTGAAGTCTCAAATAATAATGGGGGAAAACATTATCCTATGATTAAAGTGGAAGATGACCAAGGTAATTTTGATAAAAAAATTTTTGAATTAGATATAACTGGTTTTAATAGGAACCCTAAATTGGAGAAAATTCCAAATTTAAATGCTCAAGTAGGACAACCATTTGCATACCAAGTAAAAGCATCTGATCCTGATAATGACTTAGTATTCTTTTTAGATGATACGGAAATGTTTATTATTAACACAAACAATGGAATAATAGGCTTCACTCCAGCAATTGAAAATAAAGGAGAACATTTAATTACAATTTCAGCAGTTGACCAATATGGTCTAGCTGATCAAGAAAAATTTACTTTGGTGATAGAATGAAGAAAACCATAGTATTTTTTATTTTATTAATGACTTTTAGTATAGTAGTACAATCCGAACAACACGAAACTATTTTTGATAATCCTCAAGATTTAACTAAAGAACATGTGGATACTGCAACTTCTCAAGAACAGATTGATATTATACTTAATGAAAGGCCTGACCTGATAGGAGACCTAACTGCAGAACAAATGTCATTGGCCTCTGATGATTCAATTGATAAGATTAGCGAATTAGGTTATATTAATTACTTTAAAGACAAATACCCAGACCCCCCACAATTATATGGCCTCAATAACAAAGAAAAGAGATTATGGCTTAGATTTAATCCAAATGTCCATCAGAATGTAGTGGATCAAGAAGGCATTGAAGTTGGACAAAATAACTTTAAAACAGCATCTGGACAACAAATTAAGGGTCTTGAATCTTTTGGGGAGATTAGGTCTGATAAAGATGGTAATTTAGTAGTTACATCTAAAGATGGTAAAGTAACTATTGACCTTCTAGATGAGGATTCAATTGTAAAAATTGAAGAAGGAAACATTATCGTTGAAAAAGGGCAATTTAATTTCCATGCAACAGAGGAGGATTCTGTATTATTAAATAATGAAGATGGATTTACAAAAATTGGAAATTGTAATGGGGATATGAGTTGTATTAGGTTAGTTGATAAAGAAGTAATTAATGAAGAAACTGGAGAAATAGAGAACAGAAAAGTATTGGATGTTGTTGCACTTAATAACGATAATATCAAAGTTCGGAGTAATTCACGAGAAAATATTGATATAACTGGAATCCCAACTAACCAAAAATTGCTTGCAAAAAGGGCAATTGATATGATAGTACAAACAGAAGTTGCAAAAAAACTCCATCCGGAATGGATTACAAAAGAAGTTAAAGAGGGTGTTACAAAAGAAAGGTTTAGCGGCCATATC
>Ga0066847_10000207_pt1 | contig 23842 bp, 23 predicted proteins | sample ETNtaG_11_FD_65490 | JGI IMG/M metagenome (GOLD analysis project Ga0066847, IMG submission 65490) | Marine microbial and viral communities from oxygen minimum zone, Eastern Pacific Ocean - ETNP201310SV74 | ecosystem: Environmental > Aquatic > Marine > Oceanic | place: Pacific Ocean: Eastern... | reverse complement strand
AACCTCTCAAAGCACAGCTACTTTACAAGATAATCCCGGCAAGTATAAATTCGATTGTGATGGTAAACAAATAATGAAGACTTAAATATACCCCCAATAATACCCCCAAATACCATCTACTGAGATTTCTTTGGAAAAAATCCCGATTCGTTTCCCTGTTTTGGATTCACATTAAAAACAAAACCTCCCAAAGTTATGCATGTACTGGCCACGGATTTGTGCCAGCTTACCTGCAGGATGTCCCATTCTAGTCACCCCCCCTGGGTGGAGATCACCTTTTGCAAACTTGATCTCTAACCTAATCCGAATATCCTAGGACAATTAACATCCTTGGAGATTTCCTGTTGAAAATAGCCTCCATCATCTTATTTGTGGTTTTTGGCAGTATCATCCTTTCATCCTGCAGTTCTTCATCTCCAAGTCCGTCTGAGCAGAAACCAGAGGGGATCGTTTTACCCGTTGCCATCCTTGGGGAGGTTTCTGATGTCCGAAGGAAAATCCTTCAAAACACTCTGAACGAAGCAATAACAACGAAATTCAGGATCGTGCCACAGGAACGGTTCGAAGAGGCACAGGAACAGGCTTTTCAGGAGTTGGACTATGAGCAGTGTACTGAAGACCAGTGTATTATGCTCATACAGGAGATGTTGCAAGTTGAGCATCTTTTTCAGCTAGAAGTAATTGCTGAAGGCCAGATGATTCAACTGAGCATTAAATTGGCAACAATTTATGAGAAGAAGAATAAAACAGACTTCTGTGAAAATTGCTCAACTCGTGAGTTGAGTGATCGGGTCAGGAAGTTGACTTTAGGTCTTCTGTCAGAAGTAGATACCTCCGAAATAGACTTTGTTTCCACTCCACCTACAGAAGTAAAAAAGAAGGAAGTTCCTGAACCCCAAAAGGTTGAGTCTGAACCTAAAATAGAAAAACCAAAACCTGCAGAACGGCAACAACAGGATGAAGATGAGGACAAACTTCCATCAACTGACAATTTCAGGCTTAGAGTACTAGGTGGTTCTTTTTCTTCTGCAAGTAAATCTGGAACAAGTTTTTCCGTTGCATTTCATTGGATGGGATTTGGGATCGGCATGTCCGATCTTTTTTTCAAATTTACATCATCGGGAAACAACTATGATGTGGCAGGCCATACCATGGATCTTGCCTACACAATGGGTGAAAATCTTAGTTATACGGTGGGTCTTGGAATGATAGGAGAAGGCAAAGGGATCATCATATCAGAAAGTGAGAAGTACCAGACATCTAAAGTCATTGGCAGCACTTTATTCGGATTGTTGGGTTGGAATTTTGGAAGCATTGAAGCATTGATGGGATATCAGGACTTCGATTTTAAATATGAAAATTTCAGCAATGGAAATGGAACTGAAATCAGTGAACCATTGCAAGTTACAGCTTGGTTGTTGACCTTGGGTCTTGGAGTGAGTTTCTGATGTATCGTAAATTCCTTTATTTGCTCTTCCCTAGCCTCATCATACCTCTGCCGGTTTTCTTCAGACTCATTAATCCAACCCCAAAGGGTCCTTTCAATGATACTATTAGGCTGGTTATGCGCTTGAGCACATTAATAATCTAGCGACAGAAAAATTCAGGTTTCTTTTTTGGTTCTCTAAATTGTCTTTAGGTTCTTCCTATCCTTGTCTGAGGGTTTTGCACAAGATTTCACTATTGATTTAGTTGCAACTATTATGATTTTTTCCTTGGCAAGCCTGTGTTTCCTGCAATCTTAACCCTTCGGTCATCTCTTGCTACACGATTCTCCAACAATCCAAAGACCGAATCCATGCCATAAAACTCCAGGCTGATTCCTCTAGAATTAGTTTGTTCAGGTCTCCTATTTTCTTCAAAACTTCGTAAGATTTCTTAATTGAATTCCCCATGGCCACCAGGTCCTTACTGCTAATCAAACCCACCTGATAACAATCTGAAAGAAGCCAATCAATTTCTTCATCATTTAAGGGCCTATCTTCATCTTTGAATTCAAGACCTTTGCCCTCTGGCCTTAATCTATCCAATTCCATTTCTGCAAGTATTGAGATGAGATAAGCTCGTTCCTCCGGTTCTTTGATCAGATCCAGTCTTTCTCTGATAGAATTTTCATAATCCAATCTTTCCTGATCTGAAATTTCATTACTTTTTCTGTGTCCTGAATAACTTGTTTCATCTTCACTTAGAACATACCGACCCCGATCCACTTTCCTTATGCCCCAGCCTCCCTCTGCAACCTGTTGTGTGATTCTTCGTTTGCTCACACCTCTGCGTGCAGCTGCTTCTTCAAGAGAAATAGAGTTATCTGTATTTCTCATTTAGTGGACTTTTAAAAGGAAAAGAAAAATGATGAAAATTTGTGCCTACCGAGTGTTAACAATCAGCAAACCCCTCTAGTGAAACCTATAGAAGGACCCATCGAATTGTCTATCTCTGTGTGAATTTAGATTTGTAGATCCCCCACTATTATAAATAGAATTTTGTCAATCCAACCTTGCTTTTTCCACATGTGCTCTTTCACACCAATAGTCTGCAAGTCCAGTAAAATCTTTCTTGCCCCATCCATCTGCTTTAGCTGAGCTTATACTTTCTCTTATCGAGGCTCCAATTGGCATGGGGACTTTCATTGATGATGCAGATTCCAAAATCAGACTGAAATCCTTGTGTGCTAAATTAATTTCAAAACCTGGTTTAAGATCATCCTTAAACACTTTTGAAGTATAATTCATTTTGAGTTGGCCATTTGTTGCTGTTGTTCCATGAATAACCTCTAAAGTCTTAGCAAGATCCAGTTCAAATCCTTGAGTAAGAGCAATAAATTCAGCATTTAACATACAAGACCCTATTGCTAAAAAATTATTACATAGCTTAGTTCTTGTACCAGCTCCTGGTTCCCCACAATGAACTTAAAGTTGTTCCCATAGCTTCAAGAAATGGCTTTATTCTAGAAAGATCCTCCTCTTTTGCACCAATCATGAACATCGAAGATCCATCCCATGCATTTTTCGCTAGACGTCCAATGGGTGAATCAACAAATGATACTTCCTTACTTTTACAAGCATTAAAAAGATTGTCTGATCTTAAAGTTCGATGGTACTTGATGGAAGATTCAAAAAAAAAGATGACTCCTCTCCATTCTTTGCCTGTTGCAACATCAAAACGACTAACGAATACGGAACTGGCAATCAATCTGACCCAAAATCCTAGTGAAGCCCTCATCGCATCACATTTTGTTTTGAGTGCCTGAAATACTCCCTTCTTCAAAAAAGAATGCGACTTGATTTATAGGAAAATCAAAATCTTTCAAGGAAGAGATTTCACCATTTAATCGGCGATTGGTGGTGGGTTGAGGGATTCCTCTATCGTTTGTAGAGTTTTAGATGTGTTGGAAACTGTAAAAGCCGAGGAACTTTTGGAATTATGCTTCCGAAATCAATGAAATTCCTCCAGCACCTAGAAGCAGGCTTCCTCCCACACGATTGAGGCGCCTTTTTACCAGAGGATTTTGAAGGCTTTTGCTGAGTTTACTGGCCAGCCAGGCATAGCCCATCGCATTGATCACAGCAAGCACCCAAAATGTTGAACCGAGCACGATAATCTGCACCATAAAATCAGATGCAGGATTCAAAAACTGGGGCAGAAAAGCCAGAAAAAAGACGATGCTTTTGGGGTTGAGTGCGGTTGTAACCCAGGCATGCCAAAGCATCCCGCCATGGGTTTGGGAGGAGCGTTTGTCTTCAGACCATTCCATCGAGGTGGAAGGACTTCGCCATAGTTGAATGCCCAGATAGACAAGGTAGAAGGCTCCCGCCCATTTGAGGATGAAAAAGAGTTCGGAGACCCGGCTCAGAAGGAGCCCCAACCCGGCAAATGAAAACACCATGGCCGTTAAATCCCCCAAACCCACCCCTGTCACTAGAGGGAGGGTAGCGGTCCGTCCATGGGAAAGGGAATAAGCGACCACAAGGAGGATCGTCGGCCCTGGTATGAGTAGAAGGATCTCTGCTGCCACGGCAAAAGCAATCCAGGTTTGAAAATCAATATCTGTCATTCAACTCAAAATTCTATTTAAACCCATCGAAAGGTATGTTTGAAATCGGTCAAAGAACTAACCATCATGCCAGTGCTTTGGGAGATGGATATCAAGTGTGCATGATATCGAGATGATGGGTTTGAGCATCTTACACGTTTCCGGAACGGTTCTCGGTTATTTGACAAATTGAAGCAGACGTAGGATTTCGAACCAGTCCTGGGTTTCAAACTCAATGGTGACATCATTGGCCAATGAAACTCCTGGAAAGAACGAAGACCAATAGGCTTCAGACGGGTGGTGGTAACGGATCTTCAATATGAACCCATCTGGCATGGCCTGGATTGGGATGGACTCTACACGGGCTAATGCTCGCTGAACACCATCCCCGATCTTTTGGAGGACCTCAGTCGGATTTAGGCCGATCGTTGAATCGCCGATACCACGGTGAGTGGCAACAGTGACGATCTCCGGTTCGGTCTCTGAAGCTTCTTCGCAGAGGTTTTCATCACCACTGAGGAACACGGTTGGAACGCCTTCATTCCTGGCAGTTAAACTGTTCACCCGAAATTCACTCAACTGTTCGCCATTCAGTTCAATGTAGTGAATCGTACCCCGAAAAGTATGCGCCAAGGGATGTCCACCAGACCCTGCCGATGAGTGATAACCCACCAGGATGAGAGCATCGAAGGATTTATCGAGTTCCTGAACCATGCTGTAGGGATGCCCGCTCCATCCACGTATGAGACGAACAGGTGTAGGCAGCTTTTCAGCTAAAATGTTGCGGCCACTGCCATGAGCATCTTTTACGATAATTTCCGAGGTGCCTGCTGTAATTGCAGCTTCACAAGCTGCTGCAGTCTCTGCCGTCATGCGTTCCTGAAATTCACGGTACGACGCATGGTCACGATTTGCTTCGTCCCAGTTGGCGATGCCCGTTGTTCCCTCTATGTCTGCGCTAATGTAGACTTTTTTTACCATCGTTTGTGCTCGGTTCGGTACAGCCTGAGCTGAATGTTAAAGGTGAAAAAATGGTTAACTTCTGAAAATAGAGAAATATTTAATCGGAAAGCATTAGTCCATCGGTTCCATGAAGAGGATTCAAACTAAGTCAATTCTAATCATCCTTCAAGATTTGGAAGATGGGTGAGCATTATCAAGTTTCCAAATAAAGGATGTTTTTGTTTGGGGACTGTCTTTGCTCGTGATGCCTGCAATTTTTGACGATTTTTCAATCGTAAGGGATCTCGCTCCATCCTTCTCTTCTGCGGATCGCTTCGAACAACCCCACCGTTCCTGTCATCATGTTGTCTCCCAGTGGCGCACCGAGTTGGATCGGATGACTCGACCCTGCAAGCATGGAACGACGTGGCCCTGTGGAGAGGATGATTTCGATTGAATCAAAGCCGAGTGCTCGTCGAGTGTAGGCGCCATGCCCTCCTTCGGCAAGAATCTGTTGATGCTGTATTTGACCATCCGCCAGTTCTTTCAACAGGGAATCCATGCGTTCAGTGCGGATGTCTTTGGTGTGGTATTCAACAAAGCTGCAAAGTTCATCACCTTCGAAGCATGCAGCAACGGTATGGGATGTTGCTACATCAAGCACGATTGCAGGTCCGCAGGCGCGTACCCTGGCATCGAGGGTCGCCCCAAGGATCGCGGCCATACCGCTATCCATGATGTAGACCGAAGAACTTGGAAGTTTAAGCGCCGAATCACGCAACGTACAGAGACGGTTCATATCCAAAGGCACCTCGTCTCCCCGATAGAGGAGTGCATCCGGCCTTGGGCTTTGATCCAGAACGGGGCAGAAATGGTTGTGCCGATAGTCAAGCCGTGAGACTCCCTTGGGCGCCACACCATGGTCCTGGACACAGGCCCCCACCACATCCATCTCAAAGGGGACACCAAAACCTTCAACGATCCCCTGAATCCGCTCCAGTTCCAAATCGGAGAGTGTCAGCACCCTGTGCCCTCCAGCATCCACCAGATCTTGAGCCTGAGCTTCTTCAATCACCTCCAGCCCCAGGCCTCGTACTCTGTCAGGATCGTGAGAGAGAGTCTTGCTTGCTGCCTCTGATATCAGCACCGTCTCGGTTTGTGCACGTTGCTTGATGGCCTGTGATACAGCACCACCTCCCATTTCACCTCCGAGAATAAGCAACCTTCCCGATGCAGTGCGAATCCGTTCCGCGATGGTACGTACAGGAGAAAGCACGACTGCCTTGAAGTGAAGTTCTGATTCCGTGTCGAGGTAGAGGACATCCATCGTCCCCGCGCCAATGTCGATCGTAAGGATTTTACTCATTCTTTTCTCGGTTTTTGCCTCATTGGGGTTTTCTTTTTTTTCAATGCATCTAGAGCTCTATGCATTGAAAAGCTTTTTGGCCGATTGTTTCCGTTCCAAAGTTACTGAAGTCGTTCAGTGTATCATCAATTTTGTATTCCAACCCCATACAAACTTCTTTTGGGTTCTTCCTTCCTTCTGAATCCTGGAGTCACAAAAAGAAAAATAAAAGATGCGTATGAGGAAGTTTGAGAAAATTCAATCTGCTCTTCAAAGCGTACTTTTTTCCTCAGCTTCTGAGACTCAGTCTTGCGGCTTTGAGGAGAGACCTTAAGCTGGTGGCTTTATTCATTTTGATGGAGTTCAACCATGTCCCAGCCCAATTACATCACGGCCCTTAACCTCAGAGAATCTGACCGTGCAGATCTATCCCCAGAAATTCAAAAATATTTTGATGTCTGTGATGAGAAGATCGGTTTTGTTCCTAATGTCCTGCGGGCCTATTCCTTCAATGAAGAGAAGCTCAAGCCTTTCATGGCCATGTATGATGAGTTAATGCTCGGAGAATCTGAATTGAGCAAACTGGAGCGCGAGATGATCGCGGTCGCCGTATCCTCAGTCAATCATTGCTTCTACTGCCTGGCCGCTCATGGTTCTGCGGTTCGCAGGATCTCCAAAGATCCGGCGCTGGGAGAATTGATGGTGATGAATTACCGGATTGCCACTCTCGAACCTCGTCAGCGGGCGATGCTCGATTATGCGGTGAAATTGACGGAGAAGCCTCATGAAATCATGGAAGGCGACCGGGAAAAGCTACGGAACCAGGGTTTCAGCGATGAGGCGATCTGGGATATCAGTGCGGTGGCAGCTTTTTTCAACATGAGCAACCGCATGGCTTCTGGAGTAGACATGCAGCCCAATAAGGAATATCATCCTCTTTTTCGGGATCCTTCCTCTCCTGAAGCTTGAACCCCTTCACCCATCCAGGACAACCTATCCAAAGAACAACATGAGAATCGGAGTCATCGGCGGCAGTGGTCTTTATCATCTGGAAGAACTCGAAGGCGCAGAGGAAACCCGCCTCGAAACACCCTTCGGCAGTCCATCTTCAGCCTATGTCACTGGAGAAGTCTGTGGGATTCCAGTGGCGTTTCTTCCTCGGCATGGTGTTGGCCATGTCCTGATGCCCACCGAAATTCCGTTCCGTGCCAACATCTGGGGCTTGAAAAAACTGGGAGTGACTCACTTGATTTCGGTTGGTGCAGTGGGAAGCCTGAAAGAGGAAATTGCACCAGGCCACATGGTCTTTCCTGACCAGTTCATCGATATGACCCGTCATCGCACATCCACATTTTTTGGCAATGGCATGGTGGGGCATGTGCAGTTTGGAGATCCCGTCTGCGAGAAGTTGAGTTCCAGATTGGTGGAAGCCGCAAAAAAGGTTGGCGCCACTGTTCATTCGGGAGGAACCTATATCTGTATGGAAGGTCCGGCGTTTTCCTCAAGAGCGGAATCAGAACTTTACCGTTCCTGGGGCGCATCGGTGATCGGCATGACCCATGCTCAGGAGGCAAAACTGGCAAGAGAGGCGGAAATGGCCTTTGCTTCGATCGCCTTGGCTACGGATTACGACTGCTGGCATGATTCAGAAGACGAAGTCAGTGTGGAGGATGTGATCAAGGTCATGCATGAAAATGTCGAGACGGCTCGGAAGATCCTTGTGGAAACCCTGCGGAACCTTCCTTCTGACTTCCCAAACTCCCAGGAAAACGCGCTTCAATTTGCTTTGATTACCGACCGTTCCAAAATCACCGACGGTACAAGGAAAGATCTGGAACTATTGATTGGGCGTTATCTGGAACCAAACTGATTCGTCCAAACCTTCTGGGCCGAGATACAGGAAGATTGATCTGCTTTGCATTCCATCAATCCTGAAAAGCCCACTCCGGAACCTTCCGGTTGACCGTCCTGATCAGCGCTTCGACACGCTGGTTGGTATTGCGAACCCTCTGGATTCTTTGTTTCTGAAAAAGCCGGAACTGGGCCAGCTCATCCACACCTTTCTGAAAACTCTTTCTCCGATGATCTTCCAGTTCCCCGAATTTTTCGCTCCAGTCGAACTTGGGAAGATAGGACACTGCCCATGGAAGACGGTCGTGATAACCCTTTTTACCTGTATCTCCAAAAGGTGTACTCAGGTGGGGAGCCAACGCCGGCTCTGCGTGAAGCAGTCCAGCACACGCCCAAATAACAATAAAACCAAGGACCATCTGTCGAATCAACATTCCGCTTCCTCTGCACATAAGCATTCGAATTACCAGGCATCGCCGAAATTAAAACCAATCTACCACAAGATTTATGTTAAGCAATTTGAAAACAACCCGGATGGGGAGTTAGGATTTCGTGGTATCTTTGAATTAGATTCGATTCCTTGTTGAGACCATAAAATTTTTCGCAAGAACAGGATTTAGCCCCTTGTATAAAAAATCGAACCGGATTGAATAGGTTTTTGTTCCGGCTTCCTAAGAGATTTGCATCAGACTGGCTGAGCAGTGTCTCCCTCATCAGGTTTTTTTACTAAGGCTTTACCTTTCCCACCTTTGTACAGATCGTGCATTGGCAAGATCACTACTACAAATAGTGTTTTTGTAGGACTCATCTCAAGAGACCTAGACCAGATCTATCTAATTGATTTAAAATGAAATCAGCATCCTTGATTAGAACCATTCCCCTCATTTTTTTCAGTCTGATCTTTTTTTCAGCGAGCATCCATGCGCAGAAAGCACCTCCACTGGAAATCATGGCAGTGGTTTTGTCCAAAACCTGTCCGCTTCCTGACAGTCCAGATCTTCAAATGAATTCTCCAGAATCGATCATGAAATCCGCCGAAGATCTCAGTTGTCCACGACAGGGGGATCTTCAACTCGTTCAGGCTGCGGTCACCAACCTTTCCAATAAACCACAGCAGGTTGGATTCGAGTTTGACATTAAAGTCAACAACAAGACCTCCACCCGTAAAAATTTAAGGAAAGTGATTCAGATCAACGCACTCGATACCTTGCGTGTGATGCACCAAGTGATGCTCGATGAAACAGGACTCTACCGGATTACTGTCAAACTTTGGGATCCTCAGTTCAAAAGTCTTTACACCCAAACCCCGATTGGTGAAGAAAGACAGTTTCTCATTGCATCCCGATCTGAAATCGAGGAGGCACAGCTTCAGATGACCGGAGGCGGGGACAAGGGATCACGCAGGCCTGTGTCACTCCAATTTGATCCACCTGATTTACGTTGGGAATCGGCCCAGGTAATACCAAAACATGCACTTCGGGGTGAAAGACTGCGTATCCGGCTCAATCTGATGAATGTTGGAGGAGACATAGTTCAAGGCACCCGGGCGCGTATCGAGTATTTCAACACCCGGCAACCGCGAAGGAAAACAATCATTGGCACCCCGACGGCTTATGTGATGGCACCAGGGGAGGTGGTGACCTTCGATCTTGAATACATCCTGCCGGAAGACCAGTTGCTTGGAGAATACCAGGTTGTAGCAATGGTGGATCCAGAAGATGAAGTTGAAGAAAACAAAGAAGATAATAATGAGATCAAATCCAACATCATTCAGCTCAGCGACATCAAACTCCTTTTACCGACCGAGGGTTTCGTTTTTGAGGAAAACGGGCTTTTTCTGTTTCAATGGGACAGTCTGGTATTCAGTGAATTTAAAATCCAGATTGGTGTGGATGACAAATTTGAGGATGCAGGGGCATTCTTTGATCTGCCTCAGGGAGACCGTTGGATTGCAGACAAGGAAATTGTGCCGCTCTCGGGAGAACTTCCGGGGATGGCGATGGGATTGATGAAATCTCTAGAAAAAAATAAACTTTATTGGCGGGTGATTGGCCGAAAAGCCAGTGGTCAGCAGACCATCTCGGAAATCCGCACCTTCAGCATTAATCCCGTGACAGGAGGAAAACAGAGTTAGAATCCGTTCTTTAGACTTTGAAAATTTACATCTTTATACAGACCGAAACTTCATTCTCTCAAATTTCTCCAGGTCGTAGCCTTTTTCTTTTAGGCGGGTGAAGATTTCTTTCAACAGGACTTCATCCATCTTCTTCTTCCTCGACATGATCCAGACAAAGCTCCTGCTTGGTACTCCTATGACTGTGTAGTGGTATTCAGGATCTAGTTCGACAATCAAATAATAATCAAAACTGAGCAGCCAGTTGTATTTCAACCTCCATTTGGCATTGCTCTGATCAGGTTGAACGATTCCTGTTTGTCGGTGACTTTCGAGCTCTTCGTTGATGCTGAAAGTGTAATCGATGTCAATGTTGCCATCCTCTCGTAAACGGTAGGTTTTTACGCCATCTTCAGCCCCTTCGTCCACAAATGTTAGAGTGAAAGCGATCACGCCATTGTCCCATGAACTTTTTGAGATCAACAGATTTCACCGGATTTTCAGGTCCATCCATAGAAATTGTGCACCCACTCAATAGACTGAATACCATTAGAGGGAAAAAGCACCTTATTTTTCCATACATGAAATTTCATTTTAAAGGGATGATTTTACCCGAAAATAACGGACAAATATTTATACTGGTGGACTAAACACTCGGTTCAGTTTCGTGCTGATGTGAGAGAGAACAAATGTTCCCGATACTGATTTTCTCCTCCCTCTTCCCAGGATCGGAGCAAAGCGGAACCAACAATCGCTATATCAGCTTTGTCATGCAACATCTTGATATCTTCAGGACGAGAGATGCCGAATCCCAACGCTAGCGGTACGTCGGTCAGTTTCCTGCACTGTGCCAAAAAAGTGCTGGTTTCCTCAGTCAGTTCCGTACTTTTCCCGGTCACTCCTTTGCGGGCAACACAATAGGCAAAGCCGCTTGCTTTTGAGAGGATCTGCTTCAGTCTCGCAGGGGTATTGGTGGGAGTACAAAGCATCACGGGATCGATTCCATGTTCTGCACTTTTTTCATGTAGAATTCCGTATTCCTCCACCGGAAGGTCGGGAATGATGAATCCGGAAGCACCGTTCTCGTTCAGCAGACCAGGAAATTTCTCAAAACCGATTTTGAAAGCGGTGTTGCAGTACCCCATCATCAAAACCTGCATTGGGCAGTCAGTACTGACCCGTTTCATCAAAGAAAAATAATCTTTGAGGTTTGTCCCCCGGCTCAGGGATTCCTGGTTGGCACGGACGAATAAAGGGCCATCTGCAGTCGGCTCACTGAAAGGCATTTGCAATTCAACTAGATCGACTTCAGCTTCGGACATCGCCTGAAGCATAGACCAGTTGGCTTCCAAGGATGGATAGCCTGCCACCACATGGGTCATCAGCAGGATTTTTCTTTTTCCCAGTCCCTCTCGAATGTGTTCGCTCAAACTCATGCTTTAAAATCTCAACTTTATAGGGTCAACGATGCCTTTTCACGGAGGAACTGTTGCCATTTTTCATCCTGCATGGCTTCTGCAATGTTGAAAATGTCTTTATCACCGCGGCCGGAAAGATTCACCAGTATGATTTCTCCCTCCTCAATTTGATCTGCCTCCCCGATCACTCCGGCAAATGCATGACTGCTTTCGAGTGCCGGGATGATCCCTTCTTTTCGGATGAGCAGCCTTGTCGCTTCAATCACAGAATCATCATCTGAGGCGCAAAAACGAACTCGTCCCTGATCATGGAGGTGACTCAAGATCGGACTGACCCCGATGTAATCCAGACCGGCTGCGATGGAATGAGTATGCTTCATCTGCCCTTCATCATTCTGGAAAAAATAGGTTTTGTAGCCTTGGGCGATACCGACTGAACCTCCTGCAAACCGGGCCGCATGTTCTCCTGACTCGATGCCGTGACCTCCTGCTTCAACTCCCACCAGCGAAACTCCCTGGTCTGAAAGAAAAGGAAGGAAAATTCCACTGGCGTTAGACCCTCCGCCGACGCAAGCATAAACCCTGTCTGGAAGCCTACCGGTCATTTCCTTCATCTGTCTTCGTGATTCCTCTCCAATCAAAGATTGAAAATAGGAAACCATTTCAGGAAAGGGGTGCGGCCCACAGGTTGTTCCAAGCACGTAGTGCGTATTCTCCATGCTTTCGGCCCAATCCCTCATCGCAGCATTGATCGCATCCTTTAAGGTGGCTGTACCATCGGTGACCGGAATAACTTCTGCACCTAGCTGTTCCATCCAAAACACATTCGGACGCTGTCTTTCGACATCAAGGGCCCCCATGTAAACCACACAATCCAACCCATATCTTGCAGCCATAGTTGCTGTTGCCACACCGTGCTGTCCTGCACCTGTTTCAGCGATGACCCTCCTTTTGCCCATTCTTTTGACGAGCAGTCCCTGTCCCATGACATTGTTGGCCTTATGAGCACCTGTGTGATTGAGGTCTTCACGTTTGCAATAGATCTGAAAACGGCCCCCCAGCATTTCAGAAAAATTATCAAGTTTGGTAACGGGTGTTGGTCGACAGGAGTAGGTTTGCATGACCCTCACATACTCCTTCCAAAATTCAGGATCCTGCTTCGCTTTTTGAAAGGATTCAATCAGTTCATCGAAGGTGGTGGTCAGAATTTCGGGTATGAATTTTCCGCCATAATCACCGTAGTAACCGGAGGAATCAGGATTTAAGAGCATGAATTATTGGGGATCAGAAGATTCATCGTGGAAGAAGGGTTGACAAATTTTTCATTGGTTTGATGCTTCAAGCAGTTGGACAATGTCCTGGTAGCCTTCTTGCCGTGCACCGAGCAAGGCTGTTCTTCCAAAGGTATCCGTCAGTTCTGGATCGGCCCCATTTTCTAGAAGGAGCCTGACTGTATCGGTGCGGCCTTCGATAGCGGCTTCCATCAGTGCACTACTGCCACTGTTGCTTTGTCGGTTTACGTCGGCCTTATTTTCAAGAAGAATTCGGGCGATTTCGGTTCGTCCTTCATCACCTGCAAGCATCAAAGCGGTTATTCCTTCACCGTCTTGAGCGTTGACATCAGTGTTTTTTTCAATCAGAAGTTTGACCACTCGTTCTCGACCTTCAAGTGTTGCCAGCATCAATGAAGTAATTCCTTGATTGTCACGCATGTTGATATCGGATCCAGCATTGATCAGTTGAACCACGACACCGAAACGTCCAAATGCACTGGCTTCCATCAAGGCAGTTCGGCCTGCCTCATCCCTTTGGTTCACATCTACGCCTTGATTCAACATTTGGCTCACTCGACTCAGGCGTCCCTCAATCGAGGCACTGATCAATTCATAAAGTTCCACTGATCCGGTTTCCAGCATTTCCGATTCCTGAATGCTGAGTTGCTGGTTATTTTCTCCAAAAACTTCCAGGCTCAGGGTTTCTCGACTGCTCATCGGAAGAGCTTCCGCTTTGGCACCTCGTCGGGTCAGCAGATTCACAACCTCGATGTAACCATTGCTGGCAGCGGCAATCACCGCAGTGAATCCCTCCTGGTTGACACTTTCGATATCTGCATCGGCATCCAGCAGGGTCCGGACAATACCCAGATGCCCTTCGAAGGATGCAGCGATCAATGCTGTTTCACCGTTTCCGGTTTGGGCTTCAATATCGGCTCCACGGTCCAGCATCATGCGAACCACAGCCAGTTCACCAAGCATGGAGGCAAAGATTAGAGGAGTGGAACCATCTTCAATTTTCGATTCGGGATCCGCTCCTTTCTGAAGTAATATTTGAACAAGTTCTGTGTCCCCGTTGCGTATGGACAAAAAAAGAGGATTCAGACCCAGTCCGTTTGCTAATTCCGGGTCGGCATTGGCATCCAGTAGGATGGCTGCATTTTTCAGGTTCCCGTACAGAACCGCATTCAGCAAAAGGGTCATTCCAGAAGAGTCGGCACGGTTGATGTCGGGGAAATCCTGAAGTGCTTCTAACAGTTCTTCACTGTTGCCTTCAGCGGCTAAACTGAAAACCAGATCTTCATCTGAAGCCATCACAACCGGGATAGCAAGAATCAGGATCAGAAAGAAGCAAAGGCTTCGTAGGGCTTTTAAGAGATGCACTGTGGGAAAGTTTGGCTGGAATTATCAGCGTCCTTATCTTGTCCTGAAAATAAATGGATCAAACCGGAACGTCGCTTTACCCTGCGTTGGAGTGCTTTTTTCAATACTTGGCGTTGTCCAACAACGATTGCCGAACGACGGGCGCGAGTGATGGCCGTGTAAAGCATTTCAAGATTCTGAAGCTCCCTGAAACCTTTGTCTGATTCCCTTCCTTCCGTATTTGATTCTTCGTTGGGCAGAATCACCGCCACGTGCTCATACTCTGACCCCTGACTTTTATGAACGGTGATGGCGTAAGCAAGTTCCAAAGAGTTTAATTGTTGATCATAAAAGGTCTTGAATTGCCCTTCAACTTGAAAAAGTGCTTTAACTTCAATTTTGTTGGGGTTTTTCGAAGCAAATTTCAATCGGATGCCCTGATCTCCGTTCATCAGATTAAATTCATATTGATTTCGGGTGCAGATCACTGGAGAAGCTGGAATGGGCTGGTTGCTTCTTTCCTTCTCAATATGAAAAGGCGAATGCTGTTCTATTGAACGATTGATCCAATCCGTCCCGGTTGATGAAACCTTGGTGAGGCAGAGCACTCGAAAAGCATTCAGGTGTTCAAAAATTTGTTTAAATTCTTCGTGATGACTTTCCAAGTTCTCCTGGAAATATGTTTTTTGCAACAGTTCACAAATTTGTGAATCTGAGAAATACCGATTTGCCCAGTAACGGCAGAAGCGGGACATTTCCTCAACGGAATTTTGCTGTTCCAGAAGAGTGACACGATCTTGCCGAAAATCTTGCGGATCTCTGATGCAGAAAAAACTTTCCTTCGATTGCTGGGAAGGATCAAAAAGTGATCCAAAGGTTTCATCTTTTTTAGGGTTTCTCAGAAAGTCAGCAACCGCCTGGATGCTTCGTCCTGAAGGGTCGGACTGGTTCTGGCGAAAACTAAGTCTGAGGTGGACTGAGGAAAATCCTGCTCTGGAGGAAGAACGATGAACAGGAAAGTTGCCTTGGGGCATCAATTCCTTTGGAAGCCGCAGAAGCCGGTCGGCAACCTCAGAGGGAATCTGGCTTTTCTCAAAGGCCATATCGTTGAAAGGTGACCCCGATTTTACTGGAGGAAGTTGGCGAGAGTCCCCAATCAAGATCATTTGCCGCACCGGTGGAAGATAAGGAAGCTTGGAATCCATTGCTCTTAACAAACGCTGCATCAGTGCAAGATCAATCATTGATGCTTCATCAACCAGAAGCAGGTCTCCCTCCAATGGGGCATATTCATGAGCCTGGAAGCGGCCCATGCCAGGATGAAATCCAAGAAGCCGATGCAGGGTCTGAGAGGCTTCGGTGCTTTCAAGCAGTTCCCTGTCGGAATCAAGGCTTTCAAGATCCTGGATCGAACGCAGGGATGCGGCAATGGATTCGGACATCCTTTTCGCTGCACGCCCGGTTGGAGCAGCCAGCATCGGATGGGTTGCCAGCCCAAGGCGTTTCAGCAGACGCAGTAGGCACACGGTGATCGATGTTTTTCCAGTACCGGGTCCACCAGAAAGGAACATGAGAGATGAATGGGCAGCCGAGAAGACGGCAAGGAACTGTTCTGAATTGAGTTTCAGCACGTCCTCCTTGTATCGTACCGGATGCCTGAGCAGGATATCTTCAAGAGCCTGGAAAAGAAGGTTCTCATCCGGAATTTGAAAAACCGAATCTGCTTTTTTCAGAAATAGGGACGCGCTGGAATTTTCCAATTTCCATGATTTTCGGAAATAGAACAGTCCTTTGTTCGCTTCCAGAATCAAAGGCAGTTCGGTTTCAGGTCCTCCAATCAGCCATCCTGATTTATCTGATGAAAGAAGACCTGTCAACGCTTCTCTGGAATATATTTCATGCTCCAGTTTGAGACCTTCCAAAGCTTCATTCAATGAATCCAGAATCTCACTTTGGGAAACACAAATCCTGCCATCCTGTTCCTCTTTTTCGAGCAAGAGAACCAGGACCAGCAATGTGTAAAGTTCCGGTGTATCATCGAATTCCAGTTCTTCTGGTTTCATCGTTTGGATCAATTCCACAGCACGGAAAAACAAACTGCTGCCTAATTCCTCCTCCAATGCCCATTGCTGAAGTTGGATCAGATTCTGATTCAAATTTTGTTGAAAAGGATTTTCCCACCGAGAATTAACAGCTTCCATCTCAGCATTAAAGGCAAGCCTCGCACTGCCTGAAGGATCCCATCGGAAAGTCATAAAAAATACTTTATTTCTGGGGATTTGATCGATTCATGAAACTGGACAAACTCACATGATTTCATTAATTTATGCAGTGTAAGTGGAGCCAGGCAGTAGAACATAATTCTTTAACCATTATTCATCCATGATGATCTCATGCGCTGGTCTGAAGTCAAGCGGCCGATAGTTTGCCTTGCCCCAATGGACGGGGTGACCAATACCGCCTACCGTCAGATTGTCCGGCGGTTGAATCCTGAAGTGATTCTCTTCAGTGAGTTCACCAGTGTCGACGGGCTCGTTCATAGTGAACGGGTGCGGATGCGTCTAGATTATCATCCTTCTGAACAACCCTTGTTCATGCAGCTTTTCGGCAACAATCCTGAGGTATTTGCCGAAGCGGCGAAGATGGTGGAGCAGCGCGGAATGATGGGGGTCGACATCAACATGGGCTGCCCTTCCAAAAAAATCGTCCATTCCCAGCACGGCAGTGCTCTGATGAAAGATCCGGATAATGCATGCCGGATCATCGAATCCATCCGCAATAGCTGTGGACTGCAGGTTTCAGTGAAAACGAGACTGGGCTGGAAAAACGCGGACGGGCTAATCTCCTTTTGCCAATCCCTCCAGTCTGCAGGAGCATCGTTGATCACCATCCATGGTAGAACCTACAGCCAAGCATTCAAAGGAGAAGCGGATTGGGAACCGATTTATGAACTTAAAAAACATCTTCAGATTCCTCTTCTTGGAAACGGTGATGTCCTGGATCATCAAGACGGCTTGAAACGTCTGCAAAACCTTGATGGCTTCATGATTGGCCGTCACGCGATCGGCAATCCCTGGTGTTTCCGTGATTCCAAAAAATCCCCCTCTCCTGTTTTAGGAGAGAGAATACAAGTCGCCCTGGATCATTATGGGTTGCTGTGTGAACTTCGTCCAGAGCGGGTAGCAGTTCGTGAGTTCCGCAAATACCTCGGGCATTATGTCAAAGGATTCCTGCATGCGAAGGCATGGAGGGCTCGTATGATGGAATGTGAGAGCAGTTCCGAATTCGTCGCCTGCATGAACCGTCTCCAACATGAAGAAGGTCTCATTAAACTCGCAGGCTGATTCAGTCTGAAAACCAGCAGGTTATGAATCAGGATCAGATGGGTAGGGTTTGATTTGAATCTTCATCACTTCCCATCTTAAAGGCTCCTCAACCAACTGCATTTCCACCCTGACTTTGTTTCGCTGTTCGCCTTTTCCTGCCGTCGTTTCCATCACGGACATGCCTGAAGGATTTCTTAAATCGAGACTCATTTCGGTTTCATCAAATTCTGGAAAACGGTTCAGCAACAGCGTCAACTCCGGATGACTGCGAATTTCTTGTTCTGCAGTTTTGAAGGCAGCTGTTTTTTCCAGTGCAGTTTTCTGTAATAAAATCGCGGCTCCGAAAAACGAAAAAAACAACAGATTCCCGAAAAGCAGTCTCAATGCTATCCGCATCGGTTTCGGATGTTCCAGCACTGCGGTCTTGAACCAACGGTCTGCCAGTCGGAAGGCAAAGGGATCCATCAGCAGAACGATTCCTTCCAGTGGCAAAAGCAACAGCAAAAGATTACGCAGCAACCTCGTCGAAATACCTGGAGCCGTGTTGAGATCATTGAAATTCCTGAGACTGATTCCCATCAGAATTCGACCCGGACTGCTTCCAAACAAATCGCGAATGAGCATCAAAAACATGATCCCTGCATAGAAAACAAAAACTTTTTCCCAACCTGGAGTCTGCATCGTCAGATCCCAGTCATCTGTTCTGAAAAACTGGTCCAGTGTGTTCATCAGCAACAGTGCCAAAATAAAATCCAGCAGAAGTGCCAGCAGACGTTTTCCTTTGGCTGCAGCTCTTGGCTTAGGAGGCTTCTGGGTTTCCGTTTTTGTAGAATCCGAAGTTGCTTTGGGAGGGACTTCGCTCATCCTTTCGGCTTCTTTTCGAGAAAAGTTTTGATCGCTTCTGCAACGGTTTCAGGTTCGTCCAGATGCAGGTGATGTCCTCCTGGAAGGATTTGATGATCCAGGCTCTTCACATACGCAAGTCTGGAACGGAGCAAATCAACCCATCTTCGGGTATCCGTATCCTTCGCTTCGATCACCAAGACTTCAGCACTGATGTCCTGAATCATCTGAAGTACCTGTGCTTCACTAAGATACAATCGTGATTTGATGCGAAGCCTTGGATCACTTCTCCAAACCAGGCCTTCTTGAATTTGCCCAAGACCCCGGGTGACCAGGGTTTCCACGGAAGATTTCTTCATCGATCCTGCAAATTCACGAGCCCGCACTGCTAGTTCCCTGGTTTGATAAACTGGAGGTTTTTTGGCAGGCAGGCTGTTCCATTGCTGAAGTGAATCAAGCATCAGTTCGGTTACTTTTTCTGCAGGCTGGCTTAACGGCCCCAGTCCTTCGATGAGTATCAACTGGCGAACCCTGTTTCCAAGCATGCCAGCGACGCAGGTTGCTATCCCTGCACCCATGGAATGTCCAAGTAAGGCACATTCCTTCCAGCCCAGTTGATCTAAAACCTCCACCACCTCAAAAAGCATGTCGACAAAATGGTAGCTGGTTCCAGGAGGGCGATGGCAGGAAAGGCCGTGTCCGGGCATGTCCAGAGAAACCAACCTCCAATCCGGGAAAAACGGTGCCAGATGATCGAAACTTGCTGCGTTGTCGAGCCAACCATGAAAAGCCAGTACCGGCATTCCGTCTCTGGGTCCCCAGGCCTTTGCGGCAAGTGTGATTGAAGAAATTTCCAGACTGATTTCTTCAGGAAAATGATCGGTCAAGAGGGTTCCTCCTGTTTGCAAACGGCATTGAGAAAGCTTCTAACAGTTTTCCGGAATGCATCCGGTTGTTCCGCATGAAGCCAGTGACCGGCACGTTTGAGCATCACAATGCGGCTGTTTGGGAAAAAACGACGCACCTCAGGGTGATGACGAGGGTGAAGGTAGTTTGAATTTTCTCCACCAACAAAAAGTGCTGGTCCTTCGTAAATCTTTTCGGTTTCTCCGGGGGCTTGCAAAAGTCGATTAAGGGATGCATCGATTCCTTTGAGTCCAAGACGCCAGGTCATTCCATTTTGATCCGGTTTGAGGTTCAGCAAGAGAAATTTTCGCAACACAGGATCCGGTACTTTGATTTTCAAGGCAGCATCCGCGTCACTCATTTGCCTGATTCCATTGAGGTTCATTTGCTTCATGGTCGCAATCAATTCACCGTGCCGGTCCTGGTGGGTGTACCCGACCGGGGCAATGTCGGCGACCACCAGGAAACGTACCTGTTGAGGAGCATCAAGGGCCATCTGCATCGCAGTCTTTCCTCCCATGCTGTGTCCAAGAACACCGAATTTCCAAAGTTCACGCATCTTTGCAAATTCCAATACATCTTCGGACATCAGTTGGTAACTCATCTGGAAAGCATGAGGGGACTCTCCGTGGTTCCTAAGATCGATAGTCCAAATTCGGAATTCCTTTTCAAGCGCCTGGGCGAAACCTCGCCAGTTGCGGGAACTTCCGAACAATCCATGAAGGATCAGCAGATGAGGCTCCTGAATGCCAAAGGCATGAAAAGCCAAGGGCAGTTTTCTCTCAACATTTTCCTCCTGATTCATTCCCTTGTCCGCATTTTCGGGTCGAGAATGTCCCGCAGTCCATCTCCAAAAAGATTCAGCCCAAGCACTGAAATCACGATTGCGCAGCCAGGCAGTACAGCAAGGTTCGGGGCAAAGAACATCATTGTCTGTGCCTCACTGAGCATCTTGCCCCAACTTGGTTGGGGAGGCTGGGTTCCCAGTCCAAGATAGCTCAGTCCTGCCTCAGCCAGAATGCCCAAGGCAAACTGAATCGTGGCCTGTACGATCAGCACACTGGCGATGTTCGGCAGGATGTGTTCGATACAAATCCTTGTCGTTCCTTTGCCAGCGATTCTTGCGGCGAGGATGAAATCACGTTTAAAAAGACTGAGAGAACTACCACGGGTCAGTCGTGCAAAAACCGGGATGTTGAAAATCCCTATCGCAACGATGGAATTGAAAGAACCCGGACCGAGTGCTGCGCTTAGCATGACGGCCGTCAGTAGGGCGGGAAAGGCGAAGGCAAAATCATTGAATCGCATCACCGCTTCATCGATCCATCCCAGACGGGCGGAAGCCGTCAGGCCGAGAGGAATGCCTATCAAGGCACCAAGCCCGATTGCCGCCAGGGAAACGGCCATTGAATTCCAGGCTCCGACCATCAGAAGTGAAAGGACATCCCTGCCGAAATGGTCTGTTCCCAGCCAATGCATTCCGTTGGGAGGCTGAAGCTTTCCTGCAATGTTCATGGTGAAAACGGAATAGGGCGTCCAGATCAAAGAAAGCAATGCCAGACTAAGCATCAAAACCGTCAGAATCCCTCCTGTTATGAAACTGCGATGATGTAAACCATCTTCCCAGATTTCCTGAAGTCTTTTCTTATCCATAAGATCCTAATCTCAATCTTGGATCCAGAACTGCGTAGAGCAGATCGACCAGGAAATTGATCAAAACCACGGTTGCCGCAAGAACAAGAACCAGATTTTTGACCACCATCAGATCCCGCTGGGCGATGGCCTGGAAGAGCAATCTGCCGACTCCAGGAAGGTAGAAGACATTTTCGATGATGATTGTGCCTGCCAGCAGAAAAGAAAGCTGGAGCCCCAGGATGGTCACAACCGGAATCAATGCGTTGCGCACCGCGTGTCTCCAGAGAGCCTGGGTTTTGCTGAGCCCTTTGGCACGGGCGGTACGGATGTAATCCTCCTGAACCGTCTCCAAAACCGAAGAACGTGTCACCCTTGCCAGGATCGCCGCCTGCGGGAGGGCCAGGGCGATCGCAGGGAGAACAAGTGACTTGAGGGCCGGAAGCCAACCTGCATCCCAGCCTGCAAAACCACCTGCACTGAACCAACCGAGTTTGACAGAGAACAACAAGATAAGGAGGATCGCGAACCAGAAATTTGGAATGGCGACCCCGAGCTGAGCAAAGCCCATGATGCTGGTGTCGCTCACTCTGCGATGCCTGGAGGCTGCCAGAACTCCTAAGGGAATTGCGATTCCTGTCGAGAGCAGAATGGCCAGAAGAGCAAGCGGTAGGGAAAGTTCGACCCGGTTGAGCAATAACTCCTGAACCGGTGTGTCATAGGTGTAGCTGCGCCCCAGATTTCCCTGCAAAACCTCACTAAGCCAGTTCAGGTAACGCACCGGTGCAGGAAGGTTCAGCCCCAGCTCAGTTCGGAGGGCCTGCAAAGTGTCGTCTTGGGCTCCAACCCCTAGGATCACGGCAGCCGGGTCTCCAGGCAGAATTTCAAGCAGGAGGAAGATCAGCAGGGAGGCTACGAGCAGGGTGATTATCAATGCCGCCAGCCTGCGCAGCATAAAAAAAATCATCGGTCAATGGACCTCAAAAGCAGGAATTCTCGATCCGGATTTTGAGATCTCAGTTTCTGGGTGAAAGGAACTTATCACGGATGAATGGGGCAAGCCGTGATCCCTGTTAGCCAAAGCTTGCCCCGAATGTGATTGACTACCAGGAAACCCCGGTCAGGTCATTAGCCTGGACAGGACTGTTTTCCCAGAGTCCGGAAAGACTGCTGTTCCAGATTCCGAGTTTTGCGAGTTGGAAAAGATAACCGTTGACAGCATCCTGTGCGATCACCGCCTGGGCAGCACCCATCAGGGCATAACGCTGCTTCGGTTCGGTTGTGACATTCAGCTGCTCGATGATTGAGTTGAATCCCGGATTTTGATAGAGGAAATAATAATCCGGGCGGGTGTAGATCCCAATGTCCATGGGTTCGGTATGGGAGACAATGGTCAGGTCGAAATCTTTGTTACGGAAGACCTGATCCAGCCACTGGGCCCATTCCACAGGAATCAGTTCCAGTTCGATGCCGGCCTTGGCCAGTTGTGCCTGGATCACCTCACCTCCTCGCCTCGCATACGTTGGCGGGGGAAGTTTTAGGCTCGCCTTGAAGCCATTTGGAAATCCTGCTTCGGCAAGCAGTTTTTTCGCTTTTTCGACATCATGAGGATAGAGTCCTTTCAGGTCGACATAGGCTGGATGATGCGGAGCGAAATGAGTGCCGATGGGAGTTCCATATCCAAACATCGCTCCATCGATGATCTCCTGGGCGTTCAATGCATGGGCTACTGCACGCCTGACCCGTAGGTCATTGAAAGGCGCTTTCTGGTTATTGGTGGAAAGGATGGTCTCGCCTTCAGTACTGCCTTCGACAACGCTGAAACGTGAGTCATTCTTGAATTGACCTGCCATTTCCGGTGCAGGAAAATTAGCAAAGGCGTCCACATCCCCTGCCATGATCGCTGCCACGGCGGCGGCGGCGTCCGGAATGAATTTAAAAGTCGCCGTTTTCAGTGCGGGTTTGCTTCCCCAGTAGTTCGGATTCGTTCCCAACTCAACCCGGTCACCACTGACCCAGCGTTTGAAGACGAATGGCCCGGTGCCGACCGGCTTGCTCTTGTTTCCTGCTGAACTGGCCTGGTCCACCATGACGGCATCCCCCCAACCCAGATTGAAAAGAAAGTGTCCCGTCGGGTTCTTGAGCGTGATCACTACCTTGTGACTGCCATCGGCAATCACTGTGGCAATGGGTTTGAAGAGGGCTTTCTGGGCGTTGACACTCCCTTCCGCCATGGCCCGTTTCAGAGAAAAGACAGCATCAGAGGCATCAAAGGCCGAACCGTCATGAAATTTGACTCCGCGTTGAAGCTGGAAGGTGTACTTCAGGCCATCCTTCGAAATATCCCAGGACTTTGCCAAGGCGGGTAAGACTTCTCCATTGCGGTTGATTCGGGTTAACCCCTCGAAAACATTGGCATAAACGACCTCATCAATCGCTGCTGCCGCACCCGCAGTGGGATCGAGGTGCGGCGGTTCCAGCACCATCCCCATATTGAGGTGGGTTTTTGCGGCCTGGGTCTGGAATGCTACGATCAAGAAAGCAGCCAGGATGAGACCGAATTTTGTAAAGAAGGATTTAAGATGAATCATGAACATTCTCCTTGAAAAGATGTTTTGTGCTCGCGGATCAAAATTAAATTATTAACATCGCAATCCTCACAGATTCGTTGCAAAACCTCAAATCTGATCCGAGTTTCAGATTTTGTTGAGCTTATGGAAATCCCGGTAGGATGGCCATCTTCCCAGACTTTCTGCCTCATAAACACCTCGGGGAATGGAACGCGCCACGCAGTCGG
>Ga0066847_10000198_pt1 | contig 24365 bp, 26 predicted proteins | sample ETNtaG_11_FD_65490 | JGI IMG/M metagenome (GOLD analysis project Ga0066847, IMG submission 65490) | Marine microbial and viral communities from oxygen minimum zone, Eastern Pacific Ocean - ETNP201310SV74 | ecosystem: Environmental > Aquatic > Marine > Oceanic | place: Pacific Ocean: Eastern... | reverse complement strand
TTCCTCTAGTACGAGCTTGTAAAACCGTAATTAAATAATTAAGTCCGCCCATAGTAAATCCGGCTACAAACAAAACTAAAGATACAAGCATTAAAATTATTCCCATTCCGAATCCTGGTGTTCCTTCCAAAATTGCTTGAGGAGGATAAAGTGTCCAGCCCGCTCCTGTAGGTCCGCCTGGAACAAAAAAGCTAGCCATTAAAACCATAACGGCTATAAAAAACATCCAAAAACTTATCATGTTAAGATATGGAAAAACCATATCTCTAGCTCCAACCATTAATGGAATTAAAAAGTTACCAAAACCTCCAAGAAAGAGTGCGGTTAAAAAGTAAACTACCATTATCATTCCATGCATAGTAACGAACTGGTAATAATGTTCTGCAGTCATAAAGCCAGCCAATTCTGGAAATCCTAATTGTAAACGCATTAACCAAGAAAGAATAAGACCAATTATTCCTGTAAATGTCGCTAGAAGAAAATATTGTACTCCAATAACTTTTGCATCTTGGCAAAAAACCCATTTAGTAATAAAACTATGTCCATGATATAAATCTTGATCTAGTACTTCCGCAGGTCTTACATAGTCCATATCAGGTGCTGTCCCCGATTCTCCTCCAGAAATAGTTTCTGAAGATTGTGCCTGGATTGTTTTGTTATCTATAAAATCTTCTGACATTTTTTCCCTTTTTATATGTATTTTTTTATCATTTAGTTTATTTTTTTGCTAATTTTGTGTCACCAGTTTCTAAAATTTTTTGTTTTGCTACTAAATCAGAAAATGTTTCTTGTTCCTGAAGCCAATTTTCGTATTCTTGATTATCTTGTACTATAACTCCACCTCTCATTGCGTAATGACCAACGCCACAATATTCAACACACAAAACCTCGTACTCTCCTGTTTTGTTAGGTTCAAACCAGTAATAAGTTACAATTCCTGGAACTGCATCCATTTTTGCTCTGAATTGAGGAACATACCAGTTATGAAGAACATCAACTGATCTTAATAATATTTTTACGGGCTTGTTATTTTCTAAGTTTATTACATCGCCTTGTATCAATAAATCATCTTTTCCATAAGGATCATCTAAATTAATTCCAAAAGGATTATTGTCATTTATATTCGTTACATGAGTAGTTCCTAGTTTTCCATCTTCTCCGGGTAATCTATATTGCCATCCCCATTGCCAAGCCATTACATCAATTTCAAGTGCATTTTTTGGAACGTTAACATACTGATTCCAAATCATAAGTCCTGGCGCTAACAACGCTACTACTCCTAAAGTTGTTACGATTGTCAGTATTTTTTCTAATTTGTTATCTTCAGGTTTATATTCTGCTCTTCGATCTTTTTTATAAGAAAATTTAAAAACACAATAGATCATGAAAAGAGACACTGCTAAAAAAACTATTCCCGTAACCCAAAATGTTAGAGTGAGTGTGTCATCCATTCCTTTCCAATTTGATGCAATGTCAGTCGTATACCATGGAGAAAAAATATGGAACAATAATGACCCAACTACTACTGCCAAAAAGACAAATCCAATATGCATAGAACCAGACTTATAAAAGAAATGTATATATAATCTAGAGACAAAATGTCTTAATAAAACATCAAATAAGCGTGTATATTCAACATTATATGCTTGGTAAATTTGGAATTTTGGTAGCCATACTAATTATGGTCTTGCTTTTCTATTTTGTTATATCTTTTGGGGCAGGATTCTTTTCAAAGGGTGAACGAAAACCAGAAATTAAAAAATATTTAAGGTCAGTAAATATATTATTAGTTTTAATTGCAGTTGTTGGAGTTGTTCTCGTTCTTTTTATGTAAGCAAAGCTTTACACCAAGCAATAACGGTATCGTTGAACACGTAGATAGTTAAGAAAAAAATTAACCAAACAATTAATAAAAACGTCCAGTACAAAGATAATGCCGATATATTTTTCTCTTGGCTAATAATTTCATTTTCTTTTAATCTAAGAGTTTTTGAACATACTTTTCCCCAAAAAAACAAACCACCTAAAAGATGTAATCCATGTAACGCAGTAAAAAAATAGAATGAAGAAAAATAAGTATTAGTAGAAACAATTTTTTCATCTTGCATTAATTGATACCAAAAAAATATTTGACCAAATAAAAATAAATAGCTCAATCCCCCTACTAAAATTAAATTTTTTTTAATCTTAGTTGTGTCATTTTTTTTTAAATCTTTTGTGATTTTGCCAAAAAAATAGGTTACAAAAAACAAAACGATTGTATTTATCCATAAGAAGTTTGGTTTAAATAAAAATTTTGTATCTTGTTCTGGGGGTATTGTATAAAGATAACCAGTAAGAATTAAGCTAAACAATACTGTACTTACACCAAAAATAACTATAACTGCTGAAGTTTGCTTTGATAAATTAAAAGTTTTTCCTGAATGATAAGTGTCAATAGCTGCTTGTTCTTTTTCCCAAGGTTTTTGAGCTAATGTGCCAAAAATTTTCTTAATAAAGCTAGACATAAATTATATAATAATAAGAATATAAACTTTAAATTATGAAATTAAAGACTTCATTAACAATAATAGCTGGATGTTTTGGTATTTTTTTATTTATTATGCTGCCAATTTTTTTATCTATTCAGAGTGATAAAGAAAAAAATATCATATCTTTTAAAGGATCAAAATTTTCTCTTAAAGACATGAATAATAATGTAATTACAGATGAGTCCTTTCAAGGTCCTCTTACGGCAATTTTCTTTGGTTTTACAAATTGCCCGGATATTTGTCCGATGACACTAAATAAAATGGATATAGTTTTAAATAAACTTAAAAAAGAAAACAAATCATTAAAGTTATTTTTCATTAGTGTTGACCCAGAGAGAGATACGTCAGAAGTTGTTAAAGATTATTTAAATTCTTTTGAAAGTAATTTTATTGGAATCACCGGAAAACCTGAAAAAATATATTTGCTCTCACAGTCTTGGGGAATTTTTAGTCAAAAAATATTTAAAGATGATGGAAAATATAATGTGGATCATAGTTCTCCGGTAATACTTCTAAAAGATGGTAAGTATGTTGCAAGAATTTCTCATAAAGATGATATTAAAAAATCAATTAAAATAATTAAAAAATATTTATAAATTTGAAAAATAATTAACTATAGATATTGCAGATATTGCTGCTGTTTCAGATCTTAAAATATTTTCATTAATTTTAATAGAATTAACTTCCTCATAAGAAAGAATATTTCCTCTTTCGGATTCTGAAAAATCTCCCTCGGGTCCAATCATTATACATATTGGCTTATTTGTTAATTTATTTAGGTCTAGTTTTTTATTTTTAGAATTTAAATCTGTAAATATTAAATTAATTTTATCTTTATTCTTACTTAAAAAACTTTTTAAGTTTTGAGGTTTTTCTAATACGGGAATATTAATTCGATTTGATTGTTCTGCAGCCTCAATAATTATTTTTTCTAATCTTTGTTTATTTATCTTTCTAATAATAGTTCTATCAAAAATAATAGGTAAAAATTTAGTTATGCCTAACTCAGTTGATTTCTGTATCATAAAATTAAAATAATTTGATTTTATTGGCGAAAAAGCCAACCAAACTTCTTTTGGATTTTCTTTAGATCTTAAATATTTCATTACAGTAAATTCAACTATCCCTTTTGAAATTCCATTAATTTTTACTTCCCATTCACCGCTTCTATTAAATAATGAAAAAGTTTCACTAACTTTAACTCTCATAACTTTATTTATGTAATGAGATTGAAATTTATCAAGTTTAGAACTTAAATTAAGAGATAAACTCTCAGAAAAAAATAATCTAATATTGCTCATATTTATTAAGTTAATTTATAAACCAGTTGCTTGATATAGTTTAGTAAATAATATAACTAGACATTTGCAAAAAAAATGAAAACAGTAAAAATTCAAAAAACTGGTGGACCTGAAATGCTGGAGTTACAAAATATAACTCTAAGAAAACCTATAAATGATGAAGTCTTAATTGAACATACTGCTATTGGATTAAATTATATAGATACTTACCATAGATCAGGCTTGTATCCTCTTACATTACCTTCTGAACTTGGCATGGAAGCTTCTGGAATTATTAAAGAAGTAGGACCGGATGTATCAAACTTTTCTGTTGGAGATAAAGTAGCTTATGCAGCATTACCTTTGGGTGCCTACTCTACACACAGAATTTTTAAAACAAATAATTTAGTCAAAGTACCAGATGACATTGATTTAACCTTAGCAGCAACTCTAATGACTAAAGGTTTAACAACTTTTTATTTATTACACAAAACATATCCCGTCACTTCTGGTGAAACTATATTATTTCATGCTGCAGCAGGAGGTGTTGGACAAATATTTTGTCAGTGGGCAAAAAGTTTAGGATGTAAAGTTATTGGTACTGTTGGAAATGATGAAAAAGCTAGTTTAGCCAAAAAAAATGGTTGCGATGAAGTTATAAATTATTCTAAAGAAGATTTTTCAAAAAAAGTTATGGAATTAACTGATGGAAAAGGACTTCCAGTAGTTTATGATGGTGTTGGAAAATCAACATTTGAAAAATCAGTTAAATGTTTAAAAACAAGAGGGTTGATGATTTCATTTGGAAATGCATCGGGCTCACTAAATCCAATAGATGTAACAAAAACTTTACAACCAAAAGGATTATTTTTTGTAAGACCTTCACTGGGACAATATTTAACTTCTAGGGAAGAATTAAATGAAGCTTCAAAAGTATTGTTTGAAAAAATAAGTTCTGGAAAAGTTAAAGTGGAGATATTTAAAAAATATAAGTTGGAAGACGTTCGGCAAGCTCACCTTGACCTGGAAGCAAGAAAAATTACTGGTCCAGCAATAATTGTTCCTTAGTCTAAATCTATTTTCATATCTGAGAGATGAAGTTTTAATGTTTCTGTAGAAACAAATATATCTCTGATAAAAAAAATAACTGAAATTATCATTACCAAACAACAAGATCCAAAAATAATCCTAGCAATAAAAATTCTATCCAAATATAGAGCAAAGACAGTCGTCATATTAAATAAAAATCCAAAGCTTGCGCAAGCAAGTGTATATTTCATCCATCTAACTCTCTCGTTCAAATTAATAAGCTGTTTTTCCCATTCTTGTGGTATATGTTTTTCCCAAACATATTCATCATGAATTTTTCTTATTAGATTGCTTAAAGTATGAAATCGATTACCATAAACACTCATTAAAAGTGGAATGGCAGGAAACATTAGTGCTGTTACGGTATAATCTACATTCATATCGAATCAATTTGATTATGAATCTAGGCTTTGTTATTTACAAGTAAATTTTAATGAAACATTTAAATCTATTTATTGAATTAACGAGATTAAAGAAACCAATTGGATATATGTTACTATTTTGGCCATGCCTATGGGGTTTAACTTTAGTTTACGATTTTAATAACGAAATTTATACTTATGCAAGGTATCTTGTTTTCTTTCTACTTGGTTCAATATTGATGAGGTCTGCAGGTTGTATTGTAAATGACATTGTTGATAAAAAATTTGATAAAAAAGTTGAAAGAACAAAAAATAGACCGATAGCATCTGAACAGGTTTCTACAAGCTTAGCATTGTTTTACACTTTTGTATTATGTTTTTTTGCTTTTTTAGTTTTAATAAATTTTAATTTGTTAACAATTATTTTAGCTCTTGCTTCAATACCATTTGCTTTTGCATATCCTTTAATGAAAAGATTTACGTACTGGCCACAACTTTTTTTAGGAATAACATTTAACTACGGATTAATTTTAGCTTGGACCTCAATAAATAACGATATAAGTATAATCCCAATACTGTTTTATTTTGGAGCCATATTTTGGACACTTGGTTACGACACTATATATGGATATCAAGACATTAAAGATGATGAAATCATAGGAGTTAAATCAACCTCTATAAAATTTAAGAATAACCCAAAAAGCTTTTTAATACTATGCTATTCAATTTTTTTCATCTCACTTATATTAGTTGGAGTTTTAGTGAAATTTAGTAATATATTTTATTTAACTCTTGCAATTACATTCTTGCATCTATTTTTTTATCAAATTAAATTTTTAAATACTAAAATTCCTGAAAATTGTATGAAAATTTTTAAAAGCAATAATGTTTTGGGATTAATGGTTTTATCAAACATTATCTTTGGAAAATTATTTTAATAATGAACAATAAACAAATACTTGGTCGTCTTTATAATAATTACACTAAAAAATTTTTAAGTAAAATTATTATTGCAGCTTTTTTTTCCGTATTAGTTGCTGGAAGCACTTCTTCTATCGCGTGGTTATTAGATCCAGCAATTGAAAAAATATTTTTAGAAAAAGATCAAACGTTAATATTTATAATTCCTATACTAATAATTATTGCTTTCACAACTAAAGGTATTTCTCTTTACTTAGCAAAAGCAACTATGATTGGGGTTGGCGAAGAAGTAAAAAAAATGCTCCAACAAGATATGCTTAAATCTTTTATTCAGGCCGACACTCAATTTATTGAAAATAAACATACAGGAAAATATATTTCAAATCTTACTTTTGATGTTAGTATGATTACTAATTTATTAACCACTGCGCTTCTGAATTTTTTTAAAGATGGTCTTACATTGATTGGTTTGCTATTTGTGATGTTTTATCAAAATTGGAAACTTTCATTAGTAGCAATTATAATGATTCCTTTGGCATCGGTTATGGCTCGATCTCTCGGAAAAAGAATCCGTAAAGTAACAACAGAAGCAACTGAAAAATCTGGTTTATTAACAACTTATTTGATTGAAATTTTTAAAAACCATAAATTGATAAAAATTTTTCAAACAGAAGAATATGAAAATAATAGAGCAAAAAAATATATTGATGAACTTAAAGAAAAATCAAAAAAAATTGGAATAGTTTTTATTAGAGCAACACCAATAATGGAGACGTTAACAGGAATTATGATAGCAATTTTAATTTTTTATACTGGAAAACTAATTTTAAAAAATGAAATAGATATCAATAGCTTTTTTTCATTCTTGGCCGCTATGATGTTGGCCTATCAACCAGTAAGAACACTTGCAACTTTAAATATTGGTATTAACCAAGGAATAGCTGCTGCAAAAAGGATCTTACCAATAGTTGATAATGAAAATGAAATTAAAGATAAAAATAACGTCGAAGATCTTCAATTAACAAAAGGAACTATAAAATTTAATGAAGTTAGTTTTAAATATAATAAAAATATGCAAGGACCAATTTTAAAATCTGTAAACTTAACAATTGAAGGTGGAAAAATGACAGCTTTAGTAGGTCATAGTGGTGCTGGAAAATCAACAATAATGAACTTAATTCCTAGATTTTATGATTGTATTGACGGTGATATAATTATTGATGAAAGCTCAATTTATAAAACAAAAATTTTATCTTTAAGAAAAAATATTTCTCTTGTTAGTCAAGATACTACTTTATTTGATGATACAATAAAAAATAATATTGCTTATGCAAATCAAAATGTGAATGAACAAGATATATTTGAGGCTGCAAAACTCTCTTTTGCAGAAGAGTTTATAAATAAGTTTCCAGATAAGTATGATACAATTATTGGTGAAAATGGTGTTAGACTTTCTGGTGGAGAAAAACAACGTTTATCCATTGCTAGAGCAATGCTAAAAGATAGCAAAATTATTCTTTTAGACGAAGCAACTTCATCTCTAGACGCTGAAACAGAAAATAAGATTCAAAAAGCTATTAATTTTTTAACCAAGAATAGAACAACTTTGGTAATCGCTCATAGATTATCAACAATATTAAATTCAGACAGAATTTATGTAGTAGATAATGGTTCTATAGTAGATGAAGGAAAGCATGATGATTTGATAAAAAACTCAAAAATTTATAAAAATTTTTACGAAAAACAACTTCGAAAAGATTAATGCTTTTTATCTATAGAATATTAATTAATCTAATAATATTATTTTCACCATTAATCATCTTGGTAAGAGTTATAAAAAACAAAGAAGATAAATTTAGATTTAAAGAAAAGTTTTGTTTTTTTTCAAAAAAAAGAGGCAATGGCAAATTAATATGGTTTCACGGTTCAAGTGTTGGGGAAATATTAAGTGTAATTCCTTTAATAGAAAAATTAGAAAAGAAAAAAAGAATAAATAAAATTTTGCTTACTTCTTCTACTCTTAGTTCTTCAAAAATTTTATCAAAATTTAAATTAAAAAAAACAATCCATCAATTTTTTCCAATAGATTCTGATTTATTGACAAAAAAATTTTTAAGTTACTGGAAGCCTTCTACGGCAATTTTTATTGAATCTGAAATTTGGCCAAATATGCTGATAAATGTCAAAAAAAAAAAAATACCTCTTATACTTTTAAATGCAAGGATTACGGTAAATTCATACAATAAATGGAAAGTTATTCCTTATACGGCAAAAAAGTTGTTTCAAAGTTTTGATATATGCTTTAGTCAAAATCAAGAAACTAGAAAATATCTTAAGAACTTAGGTGCAAAAAAAATTAAATTTTTAGGAAATTTAAAATTTTCAGAAAGCAAAAGTCAAAAAAATTGTAATTTTCATAATAAGTTAAAAAAAATATTTAAATATAAAAGAATATGGTGTGCCGCCAGTACTCATAATGCTGAAGAAAAAATTTGTGCCTTAGCCCACAAAAAACTAAAAATTAAGTATAAAAATTTATTAACTATAATTATCCCAAGACATATACACAGATCAAATAACATCATTAATGAAATTAAAGATTTAGATCTTAAAGTGCAAATAAGAAGCACAGATAATAAAATTAGTGAAAATACTGATATTTATCTTGTAGATAGTTTTGGAGAAACCAATTCTTTTTATAAAATATGCGAAACAGTTTTTTTGGGAGGCTCCCTTATAAATCATGGTGGACAAAATCCTTTAGAACCAGCAAGATTTGGTTGTAAAATTCTACATGGCCCTTATGTTCAAAACTTTAGAGAAGTGTACAATTTTTTAGAAAAAAACAATTTATCTTCTAAATTTTATAATGCCAAACAACTGGCCAATTCAGTTAAAAAATCATTTTCTACAAAAGCAAATTTTACTAATAAAACTATTAAGTTAAAAAAAATGGGCTCACATATATTAAATAAAACCTTTACCGATATTAATAATTATTTATAAAATAATGAAATTTAAAAAACCTAATTTTTGGGATTATAAAAAACCTAATTTATTTGCTTATATTTTATTGCCTTTTGCTTACATAATAAAATTAATTAACTTTATTAGTAAAAAAGAAAAAATAATAACCGAAAAAATAAAAACAATTTGTATTGGAAATATTTATTTAGGCGGAACCGGAAAAACCCCAATTACAATTAAAATTAACCAAATATTAAACAAATTAAACTTTAAAACTGCATTCGTAAAAAAAAAATATCACGATCAAGAAGATGAACAAAAAATGTTATCATCTTATGGAAAATTATTTTGTAAAAATAATAGAATTGATGCCTTAAAAGATGCAATAAATGAATATATTGATGTTGCAATTTTTGATGATGGGTTACAAGATAAAATATTCGATTACAATATAACTTTTGTATGTTTTAATGCACAAACATGGATAGGAAATAGTTTTTGTATACCTTCCGGACCTCTTAGAGAAGATTTGAAAAGTATTAAAAAATATGATGCAGTTTTCTTAAATGGAAATGGTGAAAACACTATTGAAATAGAAGATGTTTTAAAAAATATAAAACCTGATTTAAAGATATTTAATGCAGAATACATGCCTTTAAACATAAAAGAACTAGATATTAATCAAAATTATTTAGCTTTTTCTGGCATTGGAAATCCTGACACTTTTTTAAAAACTCTTAAAAAAAATAATTTTAAAATTATAAAAACTATAAATTTTCCTGATCATTACAAATATTCTAATAGAGACATAACAAAAATTAAAGAGACAGCAAAAAATCTTAAAGCTAAAATAGTAACTACTGAAAAAGATTATTATCGTTTAAACAAATTAAATACAGAAGGTATAGACTTTTTAAAAATTGAATTAAAAATTACAAATGAAAACCAATTAATAAATTTTTTAAATAAAAAATTATGAAAATAATTAAATATTTTATAGAATTTTTATTTATTGTTATTCTTTTTATTATATTTAAATTGCTAGGATTAAAGCTTGCTTCAAAGTTTGGCTCATTTATTGGTGGACTATTAGGACCTTTTTTTCGATCAAAAGAAAAAATAATTTTAAATATTAAAAAAGCTTTACCTGACATAGGGGAAAAAAATATTGATATAATTTCAAAAAAAATGTGGAAAAACTATGGAAGAATTTTATCTGAATACATATATATAAAAAAATTTCGGAATTCAAAAAATAAAAAAACTATTTCTGTGGAAGGTCAAGAAATCTTGGACGAAATAAAAAATACTAAAGAACCTGTAGTTTTTATTTCAGGTCATTTTAACAATTTTGAACTAATGGCAATGCAAATAGAAAAATCTGGGATCAACTTGGCTGCAATTTATAGACCTTTAAATAATATTTTCCTTAATAAAATTATGGAAAGATTAAGAATTAAATATATTTGCAAAAAGCAAATTAAAAAAGGTAGAAGTGGTACTAGAGATTTAGTTGAATCGTTTAAAAAAAAATATTCTATTGCATTAATGATAGATCAAAGAGTAAGTGAAGGAATTAAATGCAGTCTTTTTGGTCAACCAGCTTTAACTACAACAATACCTGCTCAACTTTTTAAAAAATTTGGATGTAAAATTGTACCTGTTTATATTGAACGAATTAACGATATTTTTTTTAAAATAACAGTTAGTAAACCAATTATCTACAGCAAAGAAACTTCTATTGAAGAAATAACATTGGATCTAAACAAATGGCTTGAAAGAAAAATATTAAATAACCCAACACAATGGATTTGGAGCCATGATCGATGGAAATAATTTATTTTTTATTTTCACTTGTAATTGATTCTTTTTTTAAAAAAGCCTCCTTATAAGAAAAATAAGCTTCTTGTAGTTCAACATTCCAATATATGAGTTGATCAAGCAAAATTTTTTTTCCTGAAACAGCACAAATTACATGATCTCCATCTTCAACTACTTTAAAGTTATTAGGTAAATATTTTAATTTGGCTAATTTATTTTTCATATTTAAGATATATATTAGATATATATGATTATTGGAATTATAGGAAGCGGCGGGAGAGAACATGCTATTTGCGCCAAAATTTTAGAATCAAAAAAAGTTGATAGAGTGTATTGTTTCCCTGGAAATGCCGGAACTAATTTAATAGCTACAAATATAGAAATAAAAGTTAATGAATTTGAAAAAATTAAGGACTTTGTTCTTAGTAATAAAATCGATTTTTTAGTAGTCGGTCCCGAAAAACCTCTGGTAGATGGAATTGTTAATTATTTTCAAAAAAATAATATTAAAATATTTGGACCAGAAAAGCTTGCATCACAACTTGAAGGATCAAAAATATTTACAAAAAAACTTTGCAAAAAATACAATATACCTACTGCAAAATTTGGTATTTTTGAAAAAATAAAAGAAGCTAACTTATTTTTAAAAAATAGTAAATTTCCAATAGTTGTCAAAGCAGATGGCTTAGCAGCAGGAAAAGGTGTTTATATCTGTGAAGATATAAAAGAAGCAATTAAAGCTGTTGATGAAATATTTAATGGAAAATTTGGTATGGCAAAAAATATTTTGATTGAAGAATTTTTAAGTGGTGAAGAAATGAGTTATTTCATTATAAGTGATGGAAAAAATTATAAAAAATTTCAGACTGCACAAGATCATAAAAGAGTACTAGAGGGTGACAAGGGAAAAAATACTGGTGGAATGGGTGCTTATTCACCGTCAAGATTAATAAATAAAGATCTGGACGAAAAAATTATAAAAAAGATCATTGAACCAACGATAAAAGGTTTAAAAGAAATGAACACTAAATTTATAGGATTTCTTTATGCCGGTTTAATGATAATCAATAATGAGCCATATTTAATTGAATATAATGTAAGAATGGGCGATCCAGAATGCCAAACTATTCTACCAAAACTCAAAACCGAGCTAGTCGACATATTTGCGGCATGTTGTGAGGGCAAACTTGATTCAATAAATATAGAATGGCATGATGAAAAAAGCTTATGTATAGTATTATGTTCCAAAGGTTACCCAGATAAATATGAAAATAATCTACCATTAAGTAACCTTAATAAAATTCACTTAAAAAATAATGAATTTATTTACCATGCAGGAACAAAGACAATAAAAAACGAAGTTTATTCTAATGGAGGAAGAGTTCTCAATTTTGTAGTACTTTCTAATAACTTTAAAAACTCAAAAGATAAAGCCATTCAATTAATAAAAAAATTGGACTGGCATAACAGTTATTATAGAAGAGACATTGGTTTTAAAGTTATTGAGTGATGAGAATTATTTCTGGAAATTTAAAAGGAAGAAAAATTGCACAACCTAATAGTAATAATACAAGACCACTAAAGGATTTAACCAAAGAGTCTATATTTAACATTATGGAACACTCTAATTTATTAAAATTTAGTTTTGAAAAATCTTCAATTTTAGATCTTTTCTCTGGGGTTGGTTCATTTGGTCTAGAATGTATTTCAAGAGGGGCTAAGAAAGTTGTTTTTTTTGAAAACTATCCTGAAACAGTAAAAATACTTAAAAAAAATATTTATGATTTAAATTGTGAAAAAAAAACTCAAATTATTGAGGATGATATTTTTAAAATAAAAAGTTTAAATTCTTTAAATAAAGAAAAATTCGAAGTCATTTTTTTGGATCCTCCGTATAAAGAAAAAAAACTAAACAATCTATTGGGGGATATTATTTTTCTTAAATTATTAAAAAAGAATGGCATCATTATTATGCACAGAAATAAAAAAGATAATGAATTCTATCCTAAAAAATTTAAGATTTTAAAAACTAAAATTTATGGAATTTCTAAAATAATTTTTGGATTAATTTCTTAATAATATTTTCTTTGTTTCTTCTTTTATAAGTTCGACTGATGGTTGGTCAAAAGGATTAACATTTAGTGCTCTTCCGAGAAGAATAGTTTCTAGAATAAAAAAACAAAATATTTCACCAAGACTTTCTTCGTTTCTTTCTAAAATTTCAAAACTTCTAAAAGGTATTTTCTTTCTATTAAAAATATTTTTTGTAGCCCTAATTTGAGATGTAATAATTTTAGTTAATTTTTTATTTCTTAAATAATAATGAGATTTTAATAAATATTTATTATTAATTTTAATTGTGTTTTTTTCTAAAACAGAAAAAAACGTGTAAAAGCTATTTTTTGGTCCATCCAAATATAACTGCATTAGACTATGATTGTCTTTGGGCATCGTTGAAACCAAAGGAATTATTCCTTTCGATTTTTTTCCTAGGCTCTCTGCAATTAATTGTTGATACCAACTAAATAAATTTTCAGATTTGTGATCATAATTTAATATAACCGATATATACTTTTTGCTATTAACTAAGCTAAGAGTGCTGTCAACATTTTTTACTAAATTTTTTATAAATTGTTTATCATTAATTAAATAGTTTAATCTTTTAAATTTTTTTTCATTTAATCCCATCAGCTCCGCAGGTAGCATGCCGACCTCTGACAATACAGAATATCTTCCACCAATATAATTTTTGTGCTCAATTATGTCGGCCTTCAAACGGTTTGCTAAAATATTTAAATAATTATTTTTGTTCTCAACAATAAAAATATTTTTATCATTATTTATTAATATATTTGAATTAGAAATGGTTTCTAATGTGTTGCCTGATTTAGAAATTATTAAATTAACAATCTTTTTTTTTTTATGAAGATCTAAAGTTGCTTGTAAATTATCAACAAAAAAAAAATTTTTTTTTATTTTGTGTTTTAAAAATTGATAGATTGCTTTAGGTCCTAAAATTGAACCGCCTATTCCAATAACTCTATAATTTTGAGAATTTTTATATTTATAAACTATTTTTTTACTATAATTATATTTATAGCTGTGAGATAAACTTAGTAATATTTTTAATTTTTTTTTTAAATAATCATTTTTTAAAATCTTAAAACTTCTATCAACACTAAAACTTTTTGATTTTTTTAAAAAATTTTTAAACTTAATATTTTTTGATAACATTAATTTTTTTTAATTTTTTTTAGAATAGACTGCTCCAATGATTTATCATTTCCAACTTCAAAACTCTCGTTATTTTCCTTTTTTTTTATATTCAACAAATCTTCAATACTTTCGTTATATGCAGATGGTTTTTCTTCATTTTCTTTATTTTGTTCTGGCGAAGGCATTTCTTCAAAATCTGGCGGAACCACTAGGGGTTTTTTTTTATGTACGAAAAATTCATCGCTACTTTTTGATCTTTTTGAACCAGTCATTCCTTCTGAAAATTTTTGACATGAACTCAATATAATTACTAAACTTAATAAAATTATGTAAAATTTATGTTTTTTCATTATTTGGTTTTTTGTTATTTAAAATAAATTCAACAATAATAAGGCAAACTATCCCTATTGTAACAAATATATCAGCTACATTGAAAACAAACCAATGAAAATTATCATAATGAAAATCAATAAAATCAGGTACAGCTCTATAATAAAGTCGATCGAACAAATTACCAAATGATCCTCCTAAAATCATAAGAAGAAAAAAAATTTTGTAGTCATCATATTTAATTATCATCGCTAAAATGATGACATTTATTAAAATAATTAAAATAGTAATTAAGTTATAATAAAATTTTGTTTCTAAAGACAATAATCCAAAACCTATTCCTGTATTCCAAATCAAATGAAAATTTAAGAATGAATTAAAATAAATATCAAGATAATTTTCTGTTTCAGCCAAATTTAAAATATATAGTTTTGAAACTCTATCAAAAAAAAAAATTATAATTATAATTAAAAAACTTAAAAAAAATTTTTTTGAATTATTTTTTAACATTAATAAATCTTTTTTAAGGAAAATGTCTTTCGCACGGTTCTATATTTATCTTCCAGCAAACTGGGCATTTTTGCCCTTCTGCTTTAACTGTTTTAACAATAATTTTTTCAGGATCGCTTTCATTAATTTTTTCTATTTTAGCCCCAGAGGTAATACATAGCTCTGAAAAATCTGTTCCTTTTGCTAATTCAATTAACTTTTTATTCAAATGAATTGTCAAGTTGGCTTCTAAACTTGAACCAATTTCCTTTGAAGCTCTTTTAAGTTCTATGCTGCTATTACATTCTTCTCTAATTTTTATAAGTTCATCCCATTTATCACACAAATCTTTGTTATTCCATTTTGTTGGTATCACCGGAAATTTTTCAAGATGAATACTTCCTTTTGAATCAATTTTTAATAGAGTATAAATTTCTTCAGTTGTGAAAGATAATACAGGAGCAAACCAGTTCATTAATATTTCAAGAACGGTATTTAAAAATTTTATTGCTGATTTTCTTTTTTTACTCTCTATAGAATCGCAATATAAAACATCTTTCCTAATATCAAAATAAAACGCAGATAAATCAGAAGTGCAAAAATTTAATAATTCTTTGTACAAAGTATGAAAATTATATTTTTCGAAATTTTTCTTAAACATAGAGTTAAGATTATAAATTTTATGCAACATATATTGTTCAAGTTCTGGCATCTCTTTAATATTAATTTTTTCAAAATCTGTTTTTTCAAATTTGTCATTTAAATTTCCAAGAATATACCTAAATGTATTTCTAATTTTTCTATAAGATTCTGCATGCTGCTCTAAAATGGAATAATCTATCCTTAAATCTTCCGCATAATCAGATGCTGCTACCCAAATTCTTAAAATATCAGCTCCATATTTTTTTAAAATATCTTCTGGCGAAATGATGTTTCCAAGTGATTTAGACATTTTTAAACCTTTTCCATCAACAACAAATCCGTGTGAAAGAATAGAATCAAATGGAGCTCTTCCTCTAGTTCCACATGATTCTAATAATGAAGAATGGAACCACCCTCTATGTTGATCTGAACCCTCAAGATACATTGAGGCAGGCCATTTTAGGTCTTTTCTTTTTTCGAGAACATAAGAATGCGTTGATCCACTATCAAACCAAACTTCAACTATATCAGTCATTTTTTTATATTCTTCACTTTTGTATTTTTTTCCTAAAAATCTTTGTGTATCTCCTTCAAACCAACAATCGGCACCTTCTTTTTCAAAAATATTTGCAATATTTTTTGTAATTTCTTCATCAAGTAAAACCTCATTTGTTTTTTTTGATAGAAAAACAGGAATAGGTACTCCCCACACTCTTTGTCTTGAAACACACCAGTCAGGTCTTAATTCAATCATTGATTTTAATCTTTCTTTCCCTTTGTTCGGGTAAAATTTAGTTTCATCAATTGCCTTTAAAGCTTTATTTCTCAAACCATGACTTTCCATCGAAATAAACCATTGTGGTGTTGCTCTATGAACCAAGGGTGCTTTTGAACGCCAAGAATGAGGGTATTGATGCACCAATTCTCCACTGGCTAGTAATTTCTTTTGCTCTCTTAATTTTTCAATAATTATTTTATTGGCCTTAAAAATATGTGTTCCTTCAAATAATGGAACATGCTTGGTATAATTTCCGTCATCATCAACTGTTTCCTCGGCTTTAATATTATTTTTTAAACATAAATTAAAATCGTCAGGACCATGACTTGGTGCACAATGAACTATTCCTGTGCCTTCTTCTTTTGTTACAAAGCTTGCTTCTAACATTGGAATATCGTAGTCAAATCCAATTTCTGAAAATGGATGGCTACATATAGTTCCTCCAAAATCTTTTCCTGAGAAAGTTAAAACTTTATTGAACTTTTTAATTTTACAATTCTCTAAAATAGATTTTAGTAAATCTTCTGCTACAACAATTTGTTTGTCTTTAAAATCTGTTTGGTCTTCTATATTAATGATCGCATATTTTAAGTTTTCATTATAGGCCAAAGCTCGATTAGCTGGTATTGTCCAAGGAGTTGTTGTCCAAATAATAATTTCACTATTATTTAATTTATCAATTTTAGATTTTTTAACTTGGAAAGCTGTAAAAATTGTATCTGATTTATGATCTAAATATTCTACTTCAGCATCAGCTAAAGCTGTCTTTTCTACTGTTGACCAAAGTACAGGTTTATAACCTCTATATAAACTTCCTTCCTTTAAAAATTTTCCTAACTCTCTTACTATTTGAGCTTCAGCATCAAAGCTCATTGTAGAATAATAATTTTCCCAATCACCAACTACACCTAATCTTTTAAATTGTTTTTTATGTACACCAATCCACTTGGTCGCAAAGTCTCTACATTCTTTTCTAAATTCATTTATAGGGACTTCATTTTTATTTTTTTTATTTTTTTTATACTGTTCTTCAATTTTCCATTCGATTGGCAATCCATGACAATCCCAACCTGGCACGTAAACTGAATCTTCGCCATTCATCTGATGAAACTTTACTATTAGATCTTTAAGAATTTTATTTAATGCTGTACCCATGTGTATATCTCCATTTGCATAAGGTGGGCCATCATGCAGAACAAACTTTTTCTTTCCATTGCTTGAAGATCTTAATTTTTTATACAAATCAATTTTCTCCCAATAATCAATTATGCCTGGTTCTTTATTTTGTAAATTAGCTTTCATCGAAAAAGCTGTTTTGGGTAAATTGATATTATTTTTATTCATTATTTTAATTTTTTTTTTGCTATTTTGAGATCTAAATTAATTTGTTTTTTTAATTGATTTATATTTTTAAATTTCTTTTCTTTTCTTATAAAGTTTATGAATTCAATAGTTAAGTACTTATTGTAAAGATTTTCATGAAAATTAAATATATGAACCTCTAAAAGTATTTTTTTTTGGTTAAAAGTAGGTCTATAACCTAGATTAGCTATTCCTTTTAAAGAAAAATTTTTATTTTTTCGATAAATTTTTACAGCATAAACTCCTGGCTTAGCTAACACGTAATCTTTTATGTCTATGTTGCATGTTGGAAAACCAATCTTCTTTCCTAATTGTCTTCCTTTTTCTACTTTTCCATCAATGCTCCAATTTCTATTGAGTAGTTTATTTACAAATTCTATTTTGCCATTTGATAATAATTTTCTAATTAGTGTTGAAGAAATAATTTTATTTTTTAATTTTAATGGTTGGGGTTTTATTATTTTATAATTGTAATTTTTTTCATTATTAATTAATTGATTTACGTTGCCTTCTCGTTTATTACCAAATCTAAAATTGTTACTAACAAATATATATTTAGCATTTAATTTTTTATATAACACTTCTTTGATAAAACTATGAGATTTCATATTTGAAAATTTCTTGTCAAATTTTTTAGTTATTAAAAAATCTAATCCAAACTTTTCCAAAATTTTTATTTTTTGTGATATACTTGAAATTCTAAAATTTGTTAATTTTGAATTAAAATACATTTTAGGAATTGGTTCAAAAGTAACTAGACCAATTTTCAACTTAAAATTTTTTTTGTATTTTTTTGCAAGATTAAATAATTTTTGATGTCCAATATGAAGCCCATCAAAATTTCCAACTAATAAGATTGAATTCTTATGAATATTAGAAATTTTAAAGTTATTATAAAATTTTATTTTTTTTACCATTTTAATATGCTTTGAGAAAAAGTTGCTTTAACATTATAATTTTTTGATACTCTTTCGATACCTTCTTTTTCAAATTCTTTATTATGAACTCCACTAGTAATTACTAAAGAATCATAATTCATATTATTTGCACCTTTTATATCTGTTCTTAAATTATCACCTATAGCGATAATTTTTTTTTTATTACTGCTGGTTGCCTGATTATAAACTTCTGGGTAAGGTTTTCCAAAATAAATAACTTCTCCACCAATTTTTTCGAAAATCATTGCTACTGATCCTGCGCAATATTCTCTTTTTTTTCCTCTATCAACTATGAGATCTGGATTCGTGCAAACCATTTTTTTCGAGATAAAATTTTTAAGAAGTTCTTTATAATAATTTAAATCTTGGTCGTGTTGATCATATAATCCTGTACATAATAAATAATCACTTTTATCTATATCTTCAACTTTTTCATTTTTAATATCAGTAAATAAATCATAGTCTCTTGGTGGTCCAATATGGTAAAATTTCTGACCTATGTAATTTTTTTTTAAATATCCTAAAGCTGCCTCGCCAGATGTAAACACATTCTCTCTTATGCTTTTATCTAAACCTAATTTTTCCAAAAAAATTTTTACAATTTTGTTTGGTCTTGGCGCATTAGTAAGAAGTATATAATTTTTTTTTGCCTCTGTAATTTTAGATAGTGTATGGATAGCATCTTCATGAAGTTCTATGCCATTATGCACCACTCCCCACAAATCTATAAAAAATAACTCATAATTTTCAAAAACAGATCTAAAACCTTCGATATCTAAATTTTTAGTCATTAAATGAGATATAACGTAAAAAAGTTACAATTTCTCTGGTTTTTTGCTCTGGTTATTTTTATCTGATTACCTTGAAATAATCCAAGAACGTAGCTATATGACTCGCATATTATAGGAGAATTTATGAAATTTAAACCGTTACACGACAGAGTTTTGATAGAAGTTTTAGATAGCAGTGAAAAAACTGCTGGAGGAATAATCATCCCAGATACAGCTCAAGAAAAACCGCAAGAAGGAAAAGTTGTTGCTATTGGTGGTGGTGCAAAAACAGAAGATGGTAAAATAATTCCAATGGATGTTAAGGTTGGTGATAAAGTCCTGTTTGGCAAATGGTCAGGGACTGAAGTCAAAATTGACGGCAAAGAATATAGCATAATGAAAGAGTCAGACATTATGGGAATTTCAAGTAAATAATTTTAATAAAGGAGAAAAAAAATGGCAAAAATTATAAAATTCGACTCTGAAGCAAGAGCAGCAATGATTAAAGGAGTAGATATTCTTGCAAACACAATCAAAGTAACACTAGGGCCTAAAGGACGAAATGTTGTGCTTGATAAGTCGTACGGCGCACCAAGAACAACTAAAGATGGAGTTACAGTTGCTAAAGAAATAGACCTTGAAGATAAATTTGAGAACATGGGTGCTCAAATGGTTAAAGAAGTGGCAAGTAAAACTAATGATGAAGCTGGAGATGGAACAACTACTGCGACTATTTTAGCCCAAGCTATCATAAAAGAAGGCTGTAAGTATGTTACTGCTGGAATGAATCCAATGGATGTTAAAAGAGGTATCGATGCAGCTGTACAACATGTTAAAGAAAAATTAATTGCTTCAGCCAAAAAAGTTAAAGCAAGTGATGAAATTGCTCAAATAGGAACTATTTCCGCAAATGGCGAAAAAGAAATTGGCGAAATGATTTCAAAAGCTATGCAAAAAGTTGGCAATGAAGGTGTTATTACTGTTGAAGAGGCAAAATCAATAGAAACAGAACTTGATGTAGTTGAGGGTATGCAGTTTGACAGAGGTTATTTATCACCATACTTTATAACAGATACAAATAAAATGGTTACAGACCTTGAAAATCCTTACATTTTATTACATGAAAAAAAATTAACCAACTTACAACCAATGGTGCCATTGTTAGAAGCTGTTGTTCAGGCTGGAAGACCTTTGATGATAATCTCAGAAGATGTAGAAGGTGAAGCGCTTGCAACTTTAGTTGTAAATAAACTTAGAGGTGGTTTAAAAGTTGTTGCCGTAAAAGCTCCTGGTTTTGGCGATAGAAGAAAGGCAATGCTTGAAGATATTGGTATCTTAACTGGAGGAAATGTAATTTCCGAAGATTTAGGTGTTAAATTAGAAAATGTTAAACTTACTGATCTTGGTTCTTGCAAAAGAGTTAAAGTCGACAAAGAAAATAGTACAATCATAAGTGGTTCGGGTAAAAAAGCTGATATTGAAGCAAGATGTACTCAAATAAGACAACAAGCCGATGAAACTACTTCTGATTATGATAAAGAAAAACTTCAAGAAAGATTAGCTAAACTTGCTGGAGGTGTTGCTGTTATAAAAGTAGGCGGTGCTACTGAAGTAGAAGTAAAAGAGAAGAAAGATAGAGTAGAAGATGCTTTAAATGCGACTAGAGCTGCTGTTGAAGAAGGAATAGTAGTTGGTGGTGGTTGTGCTCTTCTTTATGCTGCTCAGGACCTAGATAAAGTTAAAACTAAAGGTGATGACCAAAAGGCTGGAGTAGACTTAGTTAAAAAAGCTTTAGAAACTCCTATTAGACAAATTATAAAAAATGCAGGAATTGATAGTTCTGTTGTGGTTGGAAAACTTTTGGAGAAAAATAAGACCTCTCAAGGGTACGATGCTCAAAATGAAGAGTATTGTGATATGTTTGAAAAAGGAATTATAGACCCTGTAAAAGTTGTTAGAACAGCATTACAAGACGCAGCTTCTATAGCAGGTTTACTTGTAACAACTGAAGCTATGGTTGCTGATAAACCTGAAGAAAAAGATTCTGGCCCCGCTGGAATGCCTGGCGGCATGGGCGGCATGGGCGGCATGGGCGGCATGGGCGGCATGGGCATGTAATCGTTCCAACCCAAAACAAAATTCAAAAAGGGCAGTTTTTACTGCCCTTTTTTTATGTCTAAACTAAAAATCTGCAATGAACTTTGCAATGAATGTTCAATGAACTTTTTTAAAAAGTGCTATATTCTCTTGCATTAAAGAATAAGGAACAAATAACAGAATGCCCTTTCTTTATTATGACAAGTCCTTTTTTAAAAGATAAAGATAGAATATTTGAAAATGCAGTAGGTTTTGTTATCTACGATAAATTTCCTGTGAATAAAGGTCATTGTTTAATCATTCCAAAAAGAGAGTATGCGGATTATTTTGATTCAACAAAAGAAGAAATAGAAGGATTAAATAAACTTTTATTTCAAACAAAAGATTTTATTAAAAAAAAATACAATCCAGATGGTTTTAACGTTGGTATTAATTCTGGAAAAGAAGCAGGTCAAACCGTATTTCATATGCATATTCATTTAATTCCTAGATATAAAAATGATGTTGATAATCCTAGAGGTGGTGTGAGGAATGTTATACCAGGTAAAGGCGATTATTAAAAAGTAGAAATTCCTTTAGGTTTTGGTTCCCATGTATGGATAAGTATTTTTTTTGCCTCATTAAAACACTTTTGTAAAAATGATCTTCTCTGTTCCCTTGTATTCCCTGTTTGCAACATAATTGTTTCTCTTAATGGATGATGACTAGAACAAAAGTATTCATTACGTTTATTTAATCTCTCTAACAGTTTTATTGTTGGCAATTTTGCAAATTTTCCTCCTTCTCCACGATTACAATCTTTGCATGATAAAACTAGATTCCAAATACCATCCACATAACCTGAAAAATCTTTACCTTTCAAAACGTCTGGAAAAAAATGATCAACATTACATAAATTAAGAGATTTTTTAACTATTGAAATATAATCATAACAAAAAAAGCATTTACTCTTCTGATATCCATTTAATGCATTTTTCGAAGAAGTAACATTTATACGACCAAATGTCGTATCAACATAAAAATTTTCACCAATTTTATCATATTCAACTTGAACTAATCTTACTGCCACACCAAGTTTCCAAGCGGTCTCAACTAATCTCCAGCGAGATTCTACTTCATTAAAAAAATTTTCGCTCTCTTGTAATTCAAGTAAATTATAATAATTATCAGTAAGACGTATACCTCCATTTTGTTTTCTCTCATCAATGAAGAAAAGTTTAGGAATAGTCTTGCCATTAACTTCATGGAAAGCATCTATAACATTATTGAATCCTAGTCTTTTTGTTACTTCGTTTCTTTCATTTATTTGTATTTCATTATTATTGAATTTTTTTAAGGTATTAAGAAATTCACTATTTGCAGAGGTAATTTGTTTTTCATTATGTTTTAAATGCTGACATAGATGATTGCTAAATGGATCTGCTAGATCTTCTAGTTTTATTAAATCGTTTTGTTTTTTATTTAAATCAATAAGTGCTTTTCCTAAAGCAAATTTATAAGATGCTACATTTCGACCATAAAGAATTATTGATCTCCAATAACTTTGTAAAGTTGGATCATTTTCAAAAAAGGTTGCCATTTAGAGATAGTTTTTTCATTAATTTTTTTTATAAATTTAATTTTTTCTTTATAACTTCAAATTCTTTTTCGAGTTCTTTTATTCTTTGGGTTCCATTTTCAACATTACTTAAACTTGAAAAAGCAAATCCTTCATTACGTAGTTCATTAACTTTCCAAATCCATTCTAAAACCATGTCGGGAGCATCATATCCATAGTCTTGTGCATAAATTTGTAATTTAGAAAGAAGTATTGCAAATTCTAACTTTGCATCCTTAAATTTTTCTTGTTTGGTATCGTTATTTAAATATGGTTCCACTAACTTTTCTAAGATAGGGTAACTTTTGTTTTTTGATATTTTAATATTATCCCATTCCTTAATTGATTTAAATTCATAAATAGGAGTTTTTGTTCCTTGCTCAACATCAAATTCATATAATCCACTTGGTGGATAATCCTCTAATTGTCCATTTTCTTTTCTATTAATTTCAATCATATATTTAAAACCTTGGTCATTAACAAAATAACCAATCAATTCTATTTTAGGTATTTTTTCATCTTTGTGACCAAGCATATGATAATAACCAAAACCATTAATACGATTAACTGCCCAATTGCCCCGATAAATTGAAAGATTTTCCCATTTAGTTATGAGTGACTCACCAAGTCCTTCATTAGCATCCGCAAACCATTCGCCTATGTAATAACCTATAGAAAAAGGATGATCTTTATAATTCATAGAACCTAAATAGGTATACTTGCCTACTCCATGTCTTGAGGTTTCAAAAAATTCTCCACTATACATGTCTTCGTTCTGATAAAGAATATTTCCAATACCGTGTGGTATATTATCTTCTTTTACTTCACCTTTATAAATGTTTCCTATGTAATTTACGGGATTATTATTATTAAGATATTTTTTTGATTTGATTTCTATTCTTTTCTCATAATCATTTATTATTTTATCTAGTGCTTTATCAGTTTCAAATTTTTTAGATTTAATTTCGACAATTAAATCTTGAGCAATTTCTTCAGCAAACCCAACATTGCAAAACATCAAAACCAGAAAGACGTATAGAAATAGTTTTTTCATTTCATTTACGATCAAATTGCAATTAAACTATCGTTAAAGCATAAATAAACAAAAGCGATACAAGACCAAGAATACTAACTATAATAAGGAGTTGAACTAAATTTGCCCAAAAATTTGGTCC
>Ga0066847_10000174_pt1 | contig 25407 bp, 25 predicted proteins | sample ETNtaG_11_FD_65490 | JGI IMG/M metagenome (GOLD analysis project Ga0066847, IMG submission 65490) | Marine microbial and viral communities from oxygen minimum zone, Eastern Pacific Ocean - ETNP201310SV74 | ecosystem: Environmental > Aquatic > Marine > Oceanic | place: Pacific Ocean: Eastern... | reverse complement strand
GGCATTTAATGTCGGTAAAAGCGAGATCATGCATATGTTTGCCATAAATACCGAGGGAGTAAGTGAAGTTATACCCCCTCAGAATGATTTATGAAATATTCGGGTTAGATTCTCCAGTCAGTCAAATTGGAGATACGGCACCTCAAAAAAAATAAATAAGGAAGAAATGACTAATTCAGAAGTGAGTGACCAAATCTTAAAAGATTTTAATTCTGCTAATTGGGATGGATGGAAATCTGCTATTGCAGATAACGCAAAAATGGAGGATATGGCTACGGGTCAAGTTGCAGAAGGAGCAGATGCTTGCTTGGCTTATGCCCAACAATGGAAATCAATGTATCCAGATATGATTGGTACACTCAATAATAGGATTGAATCTGGAAACACACTCGTTGAGGAATGCACTTGGGTAGGAACCAATACTGGAGAAATCCCGATGCCTGACGGGTCTAAAATTCCAGCAACAGGAAAATCTGTGACCGTAAATAACGTTCTAATTTTTACATTTGAAAACGGAAAAATGACTTCTTTCAAAAATTACCTTGATATGATGTCAATGATGGGACAATTGGGTCTAGCTGGTTAGTAAACCACAACTCTGGAAAGTTCGATCTTTTCCAATAGGGCTTGACCGCTGCAACATATCACATTGGTTCGATTTCTCAGCGTCAAGCCTTCTAAGCTTGTTAATTCCTTATTCTATTTTTAGGAACCTTCATAGAAATTATCCAATCCTTCTTCAATCAAAAGAAAAGGATGTTGCCGTGAGGTATAAACATTCCATTTGGGTTCGACAAACGAAGCGTCTTCCAGATGACCTGCGGGAACAGATCTGATTCCTGGTCTTCCTGTATTTGTTCCATAAAGCAAAGAAGGCTCTTGGAATCTCTCTTTGGTTCTTCTATGTCACCCATTTGGGTTTAAGAGCTATAACGCCACTTTATATTCTTGTACCGTGTTTCCACCATCAACAACAACAAGTTGACCACTTACATAGCTCGCCTCCTCACTGGCAAGAAAAACTGCTACATGACCAACTTCATTGGGGGTACCCGGACGACCAACAGGTGTGAAATTACCGGCAATAATCTCATTTTTGCTGCTTGAAGATGTCTTAATCCAACCAGGCCCGACACAGTTTACCGTGATGTTGTGCATGCCTGTTTCAATAGCAAGTGACCGGGTCATTCCCAGCATACCGGCCTTAGCTGTTCCATAAACGGTGCTGCCTGAAATTCCAACCAGTGGCCCTGTTACCGATGAAACATGAACAATACGACCATACTCACGATTGATCATTCCTGGAAGAACACCCCGTGTGACAAGAAATGCACTGGTAAGATTGATATCAATTCCATATTGCCAGCTATTGTCACTTGTTTCGTGAAGCATTGAACTGGGTTCTTCCCTCCCGATTTGAACCATTCCTGCGTTGTTGATCACAATATCAATAGGCCCTAAATTATTTTGAACCTTCTCAATTAATGAATTTACTGACTTCGTCTCCGCGAGATCTGCAGTTGTTGCAAAGGTGTCTTCAGGCGTTCCGCCCATTTCTTCCAATCTTTGATAGATCCTTTCTGTAGTTGATGTAATGGCAACTTTAGCACCAGCATTTCTTAACAGATTTGCTGTGGCATAACCTATACCTTCCGCACTCCCAGCTCCTGTCACTAAAGCAACCCGGTTTTTAACTCCTGACATCTATGCCTTTAAATCTTGGAAGTGAAAATAATTGCGTCCGGAAAGACTATTGAAAACAATAACCATACTGGAGCAATCTTTGAAATGAATATGAATTCCTGTGAATCTGAAGTGGAAGATCTGCTTTTTCTGCAGTGGGATGAACCCCTTGGATAGCATCATCGTCTTGGTTTGGGGCCATTTAGAATAATTCCAATCTGTTGGGTGAACCCAACTGGCTGGAAGGAAGGGGTAGTTTTCAATACACCTTGATACTATTGCGAGTTCTACCTCACCGAGTACCCAACGATCTCACACTGCCGAACATGGTCCCAGTACTCTTGGGTATCCACCACCAAGGGAAAAGGCATGCAACTGAAGTCGCATTGATAGGGATACCTGCTGACCTTTTCATAGTTGCAGTAGCCAGGATCGTATCTAGTGGATGTTTGTGGGGTAGGAGTGGAGGTGCAAGATCCAAAGAGAAAGCTGGATAGCATGAAAATCATGCAGAGAGTTCTCTGGTTCATGTTGTACTTATTGAACGCTAAAGCTTTTGGGCAGATTTCGTTTTGTTGTGAACTAGTGTTACAAAAATGTGACAAACAATTCAATGATCAGATCATCGAACCCAAAGTGCAGGATTCAAGATATTAATAATATGATGAATTTTATGGCGCACCCGGAGCGATTCGAACGCCCGACCTTCTGAACCGCAATCAGATGCTCTATCCAGCTGAGCTACGGGTGCAGGGAAGGAAAGAGATTTAATATGTCTTCAATACAGACAAAGGTCAATATCAACAGATGGTTGGGAAAAGGTAACGGTGATGAAAATGGCTCAATCCTCTTCACGGTGGACGGTTTCGGGAGAGAAGGCTGGGGTACAGACGGAAATATAGTCTGATGGTTCGTCGAAGGGGTTCGAGTAACGAACACGGCTTCCACTTTTAACCAGGATCGACTGTTTCGCTTCCAGGGTATGGTTCTGGTCACCTACCTCGATCTGCATTTTTCCTGAAATGATGAGGGTGTACTCATCGAATTCCGGAGTTTGAAAGGGTTCCGACCAACGCGGAGGGGCCTCCATTCTAGCCAGACTCAACTGATCTCCGCCGAGACTGGCGTTTCCAAAATGTTCCTCGATGATCTTTGCGTCCCCGGTTGGAACCCGAAATGGATTTTTCTGTAATAGTTCTTTCATGGCGCTGTTGAGTGTTTGTTTTGATTCCATTCATTCAGGATTGTGTGAAGATTTGACATCCTAATTTGAATCTTAGGTCATGTCCAAAAAAACAGTTTCATGATGCTGATGGTGGATTGAAAGGAATGATGCAGGCTTGGATTGATTTTGCTATTTTAAGCACTTCATCAAATTTGATTTTTTATGAAACACGTTTTGAAGTTTGAGCATGAAAACCCTTCCGCCCCGTTTTCTGATCATCTGCTTTGATGCCCTGCGCCCGGACATGGTCTCCCGGGAAACGATGCCCAACCTCCATCGATTCGCCAGTGAAGGTGTTTCCTGCACCAGACACCGGGCGGTCTTTCCTTCGGAAACCAGAGTCAATCAGGCTTCATTGGTGACGGGATGTTATCCGCAAAGGCATGGAATCGTGGGCAATAAATTTTTCGACCCGATCGCATCCCCTGGAAAGCTTTTCAACACCGGTGATGAAACACAACTCCAGCTGGGGGATCAGAGGCTGGGAGGAAATCTGGTCGAAGTACCGGTACTGGGTGAGCTTCTGGCGGAGCATGGATTGAGCCTGGCAACCCTCAGTTCCGGGACTCCCGGAGGAGCCAGAATGCTGAATCACAAGGCAGAATCGCTGGGAGCCTTCCGGTTTGCGCTGCACCGTCCGGATGCCTCCTTACCCCGGGAAACGGTTTTGGAAATGCAAAAGCAACTGGGACCAGTTCCGGAACACCAAATCCCAAGCCTGGATTGGCTGACCTACTCCAACAATGCCTACCTGAATTTCATCGAACCGGAATTGCATCCTGATGTCTGTATCCTCTGGTTTTGTGAACCTGACAACAGCTACCACTTCCGAGGATTAGGCAGCCCTGAAAATCTGGAAGCCCTGCATCAGGCTGATCTGGAATTTGGAAGAATCCTCGACTGGCATCGGTCCCGGAAAAAAGATCAAGATCTGCAGATCATCACCCTCTCAGATCATGGTCAGCTCACCGTCTGTGGAGAAACAATCAACCTCAAAGAGGGGTTGGAAGAAGCAGGACTGTCCGTCGGTGAACCTCCAGGCAACGGAGTGGACGTGGCCCTTACGGTGGACAGTGCGGGAGGGATCTACGTCCGTGATTCAGATCCGGAATTGATCCGCTTCATCGTCGACTGGCTCCAGCATCAACCCTGGTGCGGTCCTGTATTGACGAGAACCGGAGAACATTCACTAAAACTGGAAATGGTGGGGCTCGATCATCCCCGGGCTCCCGACATTGCGCTCGTTCTGAAAAGTAATGACTCAGAAAATGAACACGGCATCCTTGGAGGCTGCATGAATAACTCGTCCTTTTACCCTGTGGGAGGAGGGATCCATGGTGGTTTGCATGCCCTCGAACTGCAGAGCTGGATGGCTGCCCGGGGGAACTGTTTCCAGTCGGGACACCGTTCCGAACTCTCGTCGGGTATCGTGGATATCTTGCCGACCATTCTTCATCTGCTGGACGTTCCGGTACCAGACCATGTTCAGGGCAGGGTGCTTCAGGAAATTTTTTCTGAATCCTCGGAAATTTCTTTCCCGGAAATGAACATTGTTACCCATGAAAGAAAGGGTTCAGGAAATTACCTTGCGCGGCTCAAAGTAACCGAAGTGGCTAAACATTTTTACCTCGAAGAGGGCTGGGTGGATGAGAGCCTGAAATGAAAAAAAATGATGCTAGTGGGTTCTACAACCTCACAGACTCAAGACGCAATTTGATAGGCAGCGAAATAAAAAGGGTATGAATTTCTTTGAAAAAGACTCCTCTCATTTGAAATGTAGTTCCTGTCATTCTGCGTGAAACCGTAGGCGTTATCGCAGAATCTATTGATAGGAAATTGGACCCACGCCAAGTGGGAGAGGGAGGATCGTCGTAGACGGTAGGTAAGGGACTGAAGTGAGCGCTTTTCTGAACCCCTCATCCGCCCTACCGGCACCTTCTCCCCATGGTGAGAAGGTTTTATCTCGCCTGGGAAAGTGATTGAATCATCAACCTTGGGCAAATATACCAGTTTTTATGAATGAAATGGCAGGAAGAAAAAATAAGAATTACCACTCCATTCAGCTATCTAATTTTTGAGGTGATTTATAAAAAAATTGAAACCTCAGCCGAAATGCACAGAAACCTTAAGGGCCTCCTCTTCCACAGGCCGGTGAGCCACTTCCATCGCCAGATTGATGTCTTCGATCGGGTATCGGTGACTGAGCAACGGAGAGACATCGATCTTCTTTTCATGGATCAGTTCCAGGGCTTCCTGAAATGAAGAGGAGCCTGGTTCGTCTTGTGCCCCATAGGTGGTCACCGCACGAACTCTTTTCTTGAAAAACTGAGCGAAACTGAAAGGAATGTTCTCATCCACCGAGGGCAGTCCAAACCAGTGAACTTCTCCGTCCAGTTGAACCGCCTCCACCGACTGAAGCAAGGTCTGAGACTGACCGACGGCTTCCACCACATAATCCGCACCGAGTCCCTGGGTGAGGTCGAGTACCACAGGCATAAGATCCTCCCTTCCTGCATTGATACAAACATCGGCTCCATATTTTTTGGAAACCTTGAGTCTGGCATCGGAAAGGTCGGAAACGATGATTTTGGAAGCTCCGGCACGTTTGATGAGGTAGGTCCAGAAAAGTCCTGCGGACCCCTGGCCGATCACCACCGCTGTCTTTCCCTGAATCTCCCGGGGATGTTTTTTCATGGCATAGATCACTGTCCCAAACTGCTGGGCCATCATCATCTCGGGGCGAGACACTTCGGAGTTTGGAAGAGGAAGGCAGTATTTTGCTTCAATCCGCTGATACTCATTGAATCCTTCACAGGTGGTGGTGTTGGGAAATGTCAGCACATGGGTCCCCTCCGGAAGATGTTCCGACTGGCTTTCCACCACCTGACCGATGCCTTCGTGCCCTGGATAGCCATGGGGACAGGGAAGTTCATATTCCATCAGAGCACCCATCTTCACCCGATGCAGATCGCTTCCGCAGATCGAAGCCATCTCCGTCTGCACCCTGACCTTTCCAGGTTGCAGAGGACCCATCTCAATTTCGTCACATTCCATCCGGCCTATTTCCACCAGCCTGGCACTTCTCATTTTACTCATGTTTCTATTCAGGATTGATTCGGTTAAAGATACGATAGAAGAACATAAAATGATGATCAATTGAAGATCAAATTATTACTACTGAAATTTTTCGGTGACTTTTTCATTCTTTCAAGTTAACGTTGCCTGCTTTCTTGAAGGGATATTTTTTTATTCGAATTCAAACAATTCAAAAAAAGGAATAGTTACTATGGCATTCACCCACTATCAACAGATTAGAGATCAGGAACTTCCATCAATGGAAATTGATAATGTGAAGGCGTTTTTGAAAGACTTTTCTGTTTCCGAGGACACGGATAAGCCTATCACCAGTGGCCTTTTCCGACTCGAGGCAGGAGAGTCACTGGAATACACCTATACCTATCATGAAATGAAATTGATCGTGGACGGGAGTTTTATCATCCAGGATGAAAGCGGTCAGAAAGTAACAGCAAAACCGGGAGACCTGTTTTATTTCCCCAAAGGAAGTACGATCACGTTTTCTACTCCCGACTTTGGAGTAGGCTTCTTCTGCGGACAAAGAGGCGAGGACGAAGCTTAATCAGGAAGCAAGCCTGGAGGAAACCATATTTTGCAGAACCTTCCAGGCGGCTTTCAATGCATCAGGGTTGGCTTTGCCCTGACCAGCGATGTCAAAAGCGGTTCCATGTGCGGGAGTGGTGACAGGAACGGGAAGTCCTCCGAGCACGGTCACACCATGATCGAATCCCATCAGTTTCATCGCGATCTGTCCCTGGTCATGATACATCGTCACGACGGCATCAAAATCACCCTTCTGTGCTCTGACAAAAACCGTATCGGCTGGATAAGGCCCCAGAGCATCGATTCCTTCCTCCTGAACACGTTTCACGGCAGGTACAATGATGTCTCCTTCCTCGGTTCCAAAGTTTCCTCCATCTCCGGCATGGGGATTGAGTGCCGCGACTCCAATTCTGGGATGTGAAAGACCCGTGTCCAGTAAGGTATGATGGGCCATTTTGACCGCATCCACGATTCCTTCTTCAGTGATCAGACCTGCTACATCCTTGAGGGGAATGTGAGATGTCACCCTTGTTGTCCAGAGGTTTTTGGTTGTATTGAGTTCACAACAATAACCTTGATGATCGAGTTCTTCGGCAACGAATCTGAGATCATCCTCATGGGTATTGCCTCCAAGGTGGAGGGATTTTTTGTTCATCGGCGCAAAGCAGAAACCATCCAACTCCCCTGATTTGCATAGGGCGGAAGCCCTGCGGAAGGAATCGAGTGCGTAACGGCCGCAGGTTTCACTTGCCTCTCCAACACTAACCACGTCCATTTGCAGTTCGGGGCCCTGGAGCATTCCGATTCTTCCCTCAGGAATTTCGCGGATATGTTCGACAACCGGTGCTTCTAAATCGACCCCGGCCACCTTTTTTCCGTTTTCAAAAAGGGATGGTTCTCCTATCAGGATTACCCGGTTGGGTTCTCCTACGGATCGTTCCTCGAGCAGTTTTGCGCAGAGTTCCGGGCCGATTCCGCTGGGATCACCCAACAGAAGGCCAAGGTTTGAATGGGGCATTTTGGATTGTTGAAAAGTTGTCAGTTTGTCAATTGCTTGAGATTCAATTAAGAGTTTGAGGAATCACCATTGTGTTTCTGACGACGGATCAGCAGGTCAAAAATCATTGGACCGCAGAGCCCGAGAACCGCCAAGACCAGGAAAAGAACCGCAAGTGGCTGGGTCAGGATCATCCACCACTGGCCATCAAACATCTTGAGCGAATTCTGAAGATTCGTTTCCACCATTTCTCCCAGAATGAATCCGACCGCAATCGGTGCAACAGCAAATCCATGACGTCTGGCAAAAAAGCCGATCACTCCGAAAATCAGAACGATCCAGACATCCATCAGGGCCGAACTGAGCGAATAAGATCCGACCACAGCAAATGCGAAAACAATGGGCCAGAGTAGGGAAATCGGAACAAGGGAAATGCGGGCAAAAATTTTTGCTGCATAAAGTCCCATCACCAGAAACATGATGTTGGCCAAAATCATCGCTCCAAAGATCTGATAGACCTTGTCCACCTGTTCGGTAAACAGGTAGGGGCCTGGACGTAGGCCATGAACCATCAACCCGACGAGGATGATGGCCGTCGTTCCACTTCCAGGGATCCCTAGGACCATCGTCGGAACCATCGCTCCTCCTGTGGCGGCATTGTTTGCCGCTTCGGCACCTGCAATGCCTTCAATGGATCCTTTACCAAACTCTTCTTTATTCTTCGACCATCTTCGTGCTTCAGCATATCCGATCATCGAGGCCACAGTTGCCCCTTCAGCAGGAAGAATTCCGATGAAAGTTCCAATACCGCATGAACGTAGAATGGTCTTCCAGATTCTCTTGTAATCTTCACGGGACGGTAATTTCACCGCCTTCATGCCGATAGTACTGGTAAGCTGATTCGCTATTTTGGATTGAACCAGCAGTTCGGACATGGCAAACAGCCCGATGAAGACGGGCACGAAGGATAGCCCCTCATAAAGATCATAGTTGCCGAACATGAAGCGTTCGATCCCGGTGGTTGGTTCTGCGCCGATGGTAGAGACCCAGACTCCGAACACACCGCCGATCAGGTTTTTGATTGCACCTCCAGAACTGATGCTCGCCAGCATCGAAAGTCCAAAAAGGGTCAGTGCAAAATATTCCGGTGGTCTGAAATGATAAGCAACCCTTGCCAGCATGGGCGCTGCAATGCATAGCACGATCACGGAAAAGATCCCTCCGACCGTACTTGAAACCACAGCAATCCCGAGCGCCCGGCCTGCCTCACCGCGTTGAGCAAGGGGATATCCATCGAAAGTCGTTGCCGCTGCTGCAGAGGTTCCTGGAGTGTTGATCAAAATCGCCGTGATCGAACCTGCAAAAGTTGCGGAAACATAAATGGTGGAAAGTACGGTGATAGCATGTACTGGACTCATCGTCAGCGTGAACGGTAGCAACAACGCCGCTCCTGTTGTTGCTCCTATTCCAGGAAGTACTCCAATGACCACCCCGATGATCGTCGTTGCAAAAATCAGAAGCAGTAGGAACGGATCTAAAACAACCGAACCCATGGCTTGAAACGCTTCCAGCATGATTATTTTGGTTTATCCGTAATACCAGTCCAGAAGAAGGCCGCGGGGAAAACGGATCTGCAGCACTTGATCAAAAAGAACGAAAATTAGAATCGGAGTTACCAGGGATGCGGAAAGAGCGACAAGTATGCGTTTTTCCCCCCAGAGGATACACATCAAAAACATCACCACAGCAATAGCAACAAAAAAATCTACCCCGGTTGTCATGCCATAGAAGATCACGAGCAAGATGATCGAGCCCCAGGTCTGGAAGGGTTCGAGCGGAATAGAATCCGGTGGTGACTGGTAAAACTGGTAAGTCAGCAACCCGACCAGGATCAGGTTGATGATCATTAGAAAGATTGGGAAAGCACGCGGTTGCATGCTGTCTCCAACGATCATCGGTGGTGAAAGATCCAACTGGAGAGAGAGGTAGATCACGATGAATGAGAACACCGTGATCACCCCTGGAACGATCAGGTCGCTGATTTTCATGGGATTTGGTGCTACGTCAAGAAGCACCCTGGAAGAAGTTTGAAAACTTCTATTTCATCAATCCCATTTCCTTCAGTGCAGGACCAAATTCTCCGACCATGGATCTGATCTGCTCTCCCCATGCTCCGGATGGCTGGGGCGAGGTGGTATCCAAACCGGAATTCATCAGATACGCCTGATAAAGAGAATGTTTCATCGCTTTCATCATCCCGGCTTCCATTTCTGCACGGCGGGCTTCCGAAACTCCTGCATGGGTCACAAATCCCCTGGTAGTTGAAAGCACCAGGTCGATCCCAAGCTGCTTGGCAGTTTTCGCCTTCGGAATCGGGGCCATGCCCTGATGGGCAAGAATCACGAGTGGACAGATGTCACCTGCCTCCACTGGAGCTGCTGCCTCAGATAGATTCAATGTTCCCACATCAATCGCACCTGCGACAAGCTGGGTCGCCAGTTCTCCACCACCCTTGAAGGGGATGTAAGTCGGCATCGGCTGTCCAAGACGCTTCGCCCAGAGGTAAACCGTAAGGTGGTCGATTGTTCCCGTTTGGGTTCCGCCGAATTTGATCTTATCGCCGTTTCTCATTCCCGCCACAAAGGCTTCCGGAGTTTTGTAGGGACTGGTCTTGCAGTTCACCATTAAAATCTGTGGATCATTTGTGCCACGGGCAATCGGAGACATATCATCAACGGTCAAACTGGTCTTTCCCTTGGCCATGGTGATCGCATGTCCTACGGTAAAGGTCATGATGGTATTGCCATCCGCCGGTCGGGTCTTGAAATAATTCATTGCCGCTGCGCCTCCACCTCCGCGCTTGTTGACCACGACCATATCCTGCTTCAGCGTTCTCCGTGTGCGGATCATCATCATCCGAGAATTGACGTCCGTTCCTCCACCTGCTCCGGCATGAGTGATGACTTCAATCGCCGGCTTCGCCAGTGTCATCACTGGAAACACCGAAAGCAACATGGCTCCAGCGAGCAACAATGACCCTGTACTTACAATTTTTTTTGCAACCTTCATTTCTCCATCTCCTGCATGGAAGGTTTAAAAAAGGCAACCTCTGATGAGGTGCTATTTGACTTTACGGCCTATTGAATACAATATACAAAAAATTTCGTCAACACTTTTTCTCTTTTTTATGGAACCCATCAATCGGCAGCCCCTGGCAATCCAGGTTGCCTCACGAGTCCGGGATCTGATTGCTACCGACCAGTTGTCCCCGGGTACCCCTTTGAAAGAGGTCAGCCTCTGCGACCAGCTATCCGTTTCCAGAACACCGCTTCGGGAAGCATTGAAACAATTGATTGCTGAGGGTCTGGTAGAACAGATTCCATACCGTGGAGTGGTCGTCAGTAATCCCGATCTGTCAACGGTTGAGCAGATGCTGGAACTTCTGGGAGCACTTGAGGGGTTTGCAGGAGAAATGGCCTGTCAGCGTGCGACTCCAGAAGAGATCGAAAAGATCCGTTTGTTGACGAAGCAGATGCATGAATCCTACGAAAAAGAAGAACGGCTTCCTTATTACAAGATCAACCAATCAATTCATCGCTCGATCGTCGAGTTTTCCAAGAATGAAGAGCTGGTTCAGACCCATGAGAGACTCAACTCCCGGCTCTACCGCATCCGTTTTCTTTCAAATCGGCGAACCGACCGCTGGCACACGGCGGTTGAAGAACATGATGCCATTCTTCGAAACCTGGAAGAGCGCAAAGGGTTTGAACTCAGCAAGCTGTTGAGAGAACACTTGGGACACACTTGGACTAAAGTCAGGGATCTTTACGAAGTTCAAAACTAAGAATCGACAATAACTCAACTGATAAAAAATCATGAATCCTTCAGAATATATCTCAACCTACCGCGGAGTTTTTCCCATCGCCCCAACACCTTTTCTGGAAAACGGAGCCCTCGACCCGGATTCGCAAAAACGTGTCTTGGACTGCATGGTAGACCAAGGCGTGGATGGAATCTGCATCCTGGCGAACTATTCAGAACAGTTCTTGCTCACTGATGAAGAACGGGACACCCTGCTTGAACTCTGTTTAAATCACGTGGCCGGAAGGGTTCCAGTGATTGTAACCTGCAGTCACTTCAGCACCAGGGTTGCCAAAGAACGGGCAAGACGAGCAGAAGATTTCGGAGCAAAGATGCTGATGCTGATGCCCCCCTATCACGGCGCCGCATTGCGGGCAGATGAAAAGGGCATTTTCGAACATTTTGAGCAGATCTCAGAAGCGGTTTCCATTCCAATCATGATTCAGGATGCCCCTCTCAGCGGAGTCGCTCTTTCATTGGCTTTACTGGTACGAATGGCCCGGGAACTCAGTGGAGTAAGTTATTTCAAGATCGAAATGCCAGGAACGGCAGATAAATTGAGAGGACTGATTGCAGCAGGAGGAAACATCATTGAAGGACCCTTCGACGGGGAGGAATCGATCACCCTGATGGCAGATCTGGATGCAGGAGCCACAGGGACCATGCCGAGTGCAATGATCCCGGATTTAATCAAACCAGTGGTAGAGCATCACCTGGCAGGCAATAGGGACCAAGCCGCAGAACAGTATGGAAGGATTCTACCTTTGATCAATTATGAAAACCGGCAGTGCGGGCTTCGCGCCACCAAGGCCATCATGTTCGAAGGAGGAGTGATCTCCTCGGATACGGTGAGGCATCCCCTACCTCCCCTTTCTCCAGAAAGCCGGAAAGGACTGCTGGAACTTGCCAGAGCCCAGTACCCGGTTGCCCTCAACTGGGGGAAGTGAGGCCCTCAACATGAGTCATATCACATTTCTTGACTGCAAATCCTGAATTTCTGATTTATTCAATCCCAGTTCACTGAGTATTTCTGAAGTGTGTTCTCCTCGCCCAGGAGGATGCCTGGTGATACGACTTGGGGTTCGTGTCAGGTTCAGCGGCTGTCCGACCAGTCGGGTTTTGCCGAAGGTCAGGGATTCAGCCTGTTGGGCAATGCCCAGATGCTGAACTTGGGGATCCTCAAACACTTCATTGATTTGGTAAATCGGTCCACAAGGTACTTCCCTTTTTTCAAAAAGCTCAACCCATTCACGGCTGGTTTTTTGGAGGGTCACTTTTTCGATTTCCTGATTCAGCAAGTCACGATTTTTGGAACGTGATGGACTGTCAATGAATTTAGGATTTTCCAGCCATTCCGGCTTTCCAAGGGTTTCCGCAAAGCGTACCCAGATCGTTTCTCCCGCCACCGCGAGGTTGATTGCCCCGTCTGCGGTTTTAAACACCCCGGTGGGAATGCTGGTGGGATGATTGTTCCCGGCTTGCCCTGGAACTTCTCCTGCACAAAGCCAACGTGCTGCCTGAAAGTCTAGCATGAAAACCTGTGCCTGAAGCAAAGAGGTATGCAGCCACTGGCCTTCCCCCGAATGTTGACGTTCCATCAAAGCGAGCAGGATACCCTGAGCACAAAAAAGCCCTGCGGTGAGATCCGCAATCGGAATTCCAACCCGCATCGGCCCCCGACCCGGTTCTCCGGTGATCGACATTAGTCCGCCCATGCCCTGTGCTATCTGGTCGAAACCAGGCCGTTCCGAGTAGGGCCCATCCTGGCCAAAGCCTGAAATGCTGGCAAGGATGATTCCGGGATTGCTGATTTTCAGACTTTCATAATCGATTCCGAGCCTTTTTTTGACATCAGGACGGTAATTCTCCACCACCACATCCGATTTTTTAACCAGCTTCATGAACAAGGCACGACCCTCGTCATTCTTGAGGTTGAGGGTCAAGCTGCGCTTGTTGCGATGCAGGTTCTGGAAATCAGGCGTCTCCCGTGATGCTCCCAGAGCTCCATCCGCTTCCAGGCTGGCCGGAAGTTCGAGTTTGATGACGTCCGCCCCCCAGTCTGCCAACTGCCTCACCGCCGTCGGTCCTGCACGTACCCGAGTCAGGTCAAGCACACGAATTCCGGCCAGCACCGTAGAGGCCAACGATTCCTTATCCATTCTTATTCTCCAGTTTTCTCTATAATTTTACTCAAACAGATTCTTTTTCTGCTTGAGGTCTTCCCCACTGGACTATAAAAAACTCTTTCAAACAGAATAACAAGAAGCAACATTCAGATTGTCCATCAGAAAAATCCGAGCAGATTTCGAGCCCTCGAAGGCTCATGGTCCAGGGACACCAATCCATTTCCAAGAGATATAAACATGAAAGAGACTTTGCGTCAACGAATCGGAGTCGATGTCGGCAGAAGGGTTTCAGCAGAAGAAGCCGTCAATTGGGCAGTTGAGAATGAGGTTTATTATTTTGACATCCAAACCGATATAGCACCCAACGCTCTCGAAAGTTTCAACGAATCTCGCTGCAGTAAGATCCGAGAAAGCTGTGAAAAACATGGGCTGCATCTGGGACTGCACACCCTCTCTGGTGTGAATATCGCCGAGATCTCTCCCCACCTTAGGGAAGCCACCGATGCGTACCTCCGAAACTATATCGACCTCTCAGTGAAACTCGGTGCAGAATGGATCGTGGTTCATGGAGGTTATCACTTCACCAACTGCCAAAAAATCCGTAAAGAGGCGAGCATCGACCGCTTGAAAAGAGCTGTTGAATACGCTGATAAACAAAACGCACTGCTTCTATTGGAAAACCTCAATGGGGAACCCGAACTGGCAGAAGTGCACTACATGCCCGATAACCTGGAAGATACCCTATACTACTTTGAACAGATTCAATCTCCCCACCTGAGATGGTCGTTCACCATCAACCATGCCCATTTTGATCCGATCGGCATCTCCGGATTCGTAAAAGGCATGGACATGAGCCTCTGTGAAGAAGTTCGGGTCGCAGACAATAACGGAGAATATGAAATCCACATGAAACCCGGAACCGGAAATGTTGATTTCGGGGAAATGTTCCGCCTCATCGAATCCAGCGGATTTCAGGGACATTACATGAACGGCTACGGCAGCCTCGATGATATGCTGCTGGGGCGGGAGTACCTGTTGGAAAAGGCTGAAGAGGAGGGAATTGAACTCAACCCTTAACCTGAAATCAGGGTGGGTTGAACATTCTCAACAAAAAGGATCTGTTCGAGATCTTGAAAAATAAGAAACCGGCACTGAATATTAGAGCGCTTTGGCGCCGATGTCGGTGCGGTATTGTTTTCCCTTAAACTTAATTTCTTTCATCAGTTTGTAGGCACGGTTCCGGGCCTGTTCGATGTCTTCTGCCTGAGCAGTGACTCCTAAGACACGCCCCCCGGAGGTCACCAGGGTCTCTTCCTGCAGCCGGGTACCGGCTTGAAAAATTTGGGTCCCGATTTCTGAATTTTCCGGAAGTTCGATCGCTAAGCCTTTGGTGGGAGGCCCAGGGTATCCAGGAGCCGCGGCAATGACGCAAACCGAGGCCTGGGCTTTCCATTTCAGTTCCATCTCCGCAAGTCTTCCGTCACACGAAGCAAGCAGGATTTCGAGCAGGTCGTTTTCAAGCAGGGGGAGGACCACCTGTGCCTCAGGATCCCCGAAACGTACATTGAATTCGACCACTTTCGGTCCTGATTCATCAAGCATCAACCCCGTGTAGAGCAATCCACGAAACGGATGACCTTCCGCAACAAGACCATTTGCCAAGGGTTTCAGGATCTGTCGATGAATCTCCGGAAGCCATTGTTCCAGGTGGGGCACGGGTGAATAGGCTCCCATGCCTCCGGTATTCGGTCCACGGTCTCCATCGAAGATCGGCTTATGATCCTGCGAGGGAACAAGGGGAAGGACGGTTTCTCCATCGACAAAAGCGAGTACGGTCATTTCTTCACCCTGGAGAAATTCCTCGACCACCACCTTTTGTCCTGCTTCTCCAAACACACTCTGACGAAGGGAATCATCCAAAGCTGCTTCCGCCTCCTCCAGGGTATCTGCTACGGTAACTCCTTTACCCGCCGCCAAACCATCAGCCTTGATCACAAGGGGGGCTCCCTTTTCACGGATGTACTCCAGGGCTTCGCCAAAATGGGTGAATTCCTGAAATTTGGCCGTAGGAATCCCATGGCGTTCCATCACCGCCTTTGCATGAGCCTTACTCCCTTCAAGCAGTGCAGACTGACGGTCAGGACCGTAAACTTTTAGCCCGCGTCGCTTGAATTCATCGACAATACCCAATACCAGAGGTTCCTCTGGCCCAACTACCGTCAAACCGATCTGTTGAGATTCAGCAAAGTTAGCCAGTTCTTCCAATTGATTGACTTTTAGGGGAACGCATTCCGCCAGATCAGCAATACCAGGATTCCCCGGTGCACAGAAGATTTTTTCAGCAATTGGACTTTGGTTTAGTTTCCAAACCAGAGTATGCTCCCGTCCTCCTCCACCGACCACCAGGATTTTCATCTTTTATTCTTGTTAGAATGTTTTGGCTTCTTCTCTCACAAGGGGGAGTCCTTCTCTGGAAATCCTTTGGATGGTTTGAGGAAGCAATTCATGCTCCAGCAAATGGATCTTTTCTTCCAGGGATTCCAGACTTTCTCCAGGTTCAATGCTCACACGTTTCTGGGCAATGACCGGTCCGGTATCAACTCCCGCATCGACAAAATGAACCGTTACTCCGGTTTCCTGGACTCCTGCCCGAAATGCGTCACCGATTCCATCCTTTCCGGGAAAGTCCGGTAGCAGTGAGGGATGAAGGTTGATCATCCGACCCTGCCAAACCTGAAGTAGGGTTGGACCAATGATTCGCATAAACCCCGCTAGAACGACAAGATCGGCCCGGTATTTTTCGAGCTGCCGCAGAATCTCGGATTCGTAGTCCTTTTTGGTTGAAAAATTCTTGCTTTCAAAAGTAAAGGTACTCAGTTCCATTTTCCGGGCATGTTCCAGCACCGGTGCAGAAGGTTTGTCACAAACCACCAAACTGATACTGACTCCAGGAAGCTTTCCCTCCTCGATGGCCCTTGCAATGGCAAGCATGTTGGAACCCCGTCCAGATGCAAAAACGGCCAGGCGCATTTCACTCCAGAATTACGTTTCGATTGCCACGAACCACCCTGCCAATGACCCTCGGTTTTTCACCTTCGTTCTGTAAAAGGGAAAGTGTTGCATCCACGTCTTCAACAGATACACAGATGACGAATCCAATCCCCATGTTGAAAACAGGCAGCATTTCCTCTTTGCTGAGGTTTCCGTTTTTTTCCAACCATTCGAAAACCAAGAGGTTATCCCAGGATCCTGAATCGAGCTGAACCGCCGTCCCTTCCGGGAGGATCCTGGGAATGTTCCCAGGCAGTCCTCCACCCGTGATGTGTGCCATTCCTTTGATAGGAAGGGCTTGAAGAAGTTTCAACACCGGCTTTACGTATATCCTGGTTGGTTCCAGCAACAGTTCCCCAAGTTTTTTTGGGTCAACTTCCAGCTTTGAATCATCAACACTTTGATTGAGGTCTGTGGAGGTTTTGTCCAGAATTTTACGAACCAGCGAATAACCATTGCTGTGGACCCCGCTGGAAGGAAGCCCTAATAGGATATCACCTTCCTGGATTTTTCTCCCATCAATGATCTCGTCCTGTTCCACCACTCCCACGGCAAAACCCGCCAGATCATATTCCTCAGAAACATACATTCCCGGCATTTCCGCCGTCTCACCTCCAATCAGAGCACAGTTGGCCTGCCTGCAGCCTTCACTGATACCGCTGACAATGATCCCTATCTGGTCTGGAAACAATTTCCCACAGGCAAGGTAATCCAAAAAAAACAATGGTTCCGCACCCTGAACCAGAATGTCGTTGACACACATCGCCACCAGATCGATGCCGATGGTATCATGCTTCTTCAGTTGAAAGGCCAGTTTAAGCTTGGTTCCAACTCCATCGGTTCCGGAGACGAGGACCGGGTTGTTCCATTTCTTGGGATCAAGGTGAAAGAGGCCACCAAAGCCCCCCAGTCCACCCATCACTCCAGGCCTGAAGGTGCTTTGTGCCAGTGGTTTGACACGTTCGACCACCTCATCCGCTGCATCCAGACTAACTCCTGCCTGATGGTAAGCTTTACTTTTCATGCTTTTGCAGTAAGCGGGAGAAGATCCTCATTACGTTGTTGGAGTCGGGTAATTCCCATTGAAGCAGGAAAGGCAATGCCCCTGATCGGAAGAGATGTCTTGCCTAGCAGTAGCCTTAATCATCCCTTTTTCCGTGATAAAATGGAGGGAATCTGCGCCGATCCCATCCCGAATTTCCTCAACCGACTGCTCTGCTGCAATCAGTTCCATGCGTCTGGCTGTATCGATTCCATAGAGGCAGGGATGAGTGATCGGAGGAGAGGTAACACGCATATGCACCTCACTCGCACCGTTTTCCTTGAGCATCGATACGATCCTCCCGCTGGTGATACCCCGAACAATCGAATCATCCACCAGTACCACGCGTTTGCCTTCCACCGCCTTGCGCACCACACTGAGTTTCATCTTCACCCCACGGCGCCGCAGTTCCTGGTTGGGTTGGATGAAGGTCCTGCCAACATAACGGTTTTTCATCATTCCTAGTTCATAGGGCAGGCCACTTTGCTCTGCATAGCCCACCGCCGCAGCCAATCCTGAGTCAGGAACACCGATCACCAGATCTGCTTCGGCTGGGGCTTCACGGCAAAGTTCCCTTCCCAGTTCTTTACGCACATTATGGACGCTGATCCCATCGACTTCACTGTCAGGACGTGCAAAGTAGATGTATTCAAAGGAACAGATTCTCCGGGGCTGTACTCCCGTGAAGGAACGCATGCTCAGCCCTTGCTCATCGAAGACAAGCAATTCTCCAGGTTTGATTTCACGCACATATTCGGCACCAATCGTGTCGAAGGCACAGCTTTCAGAACTGACCACCCAGGCATTTTCAAACTGCCCAAGGGAAAGCGGTCGGAAACCCCGGGGATCCTGAGCGGCAATCATCTGTTTTTCCGTCATCAACAGAAGCGCATAGGCCCCTTCGATAACCCTCAGGGAATCTTGAAATGCCTGGTCGATGGGAGGTCCGGAACGCGCAATAAGGTGAGAGACGACTTCGGTGTCACTGTTGGTCTGAAAGATAGAACCTTGCCGCTCCAACTGGTCTTTTAGACGTTTGGCATTGACCAGGTTCCCATTGTGGGCCACCGCGACCTGTCCTCCCGTGTAGCGAAAGACCAACGGTTGCGCATTGAGAAGGCCACTGTCTCCAGCAGTCGTGTAACGGACATGCCCAATGGCCTGATTTCCCTGAAAATCAAGATATTCATCACTTGAAAATACCTCGCTGACCAATCCCTGACCACGTTTTGTGCGGATGGTTTCCCCGTCCGAAACGCTGATACCAGCACTTTCCTGACCTCGATGCTGCAGGGCATGAAGGCCAAAAAAAGTCAGTTCTGATGCTTTCGGGTGACCAAAAATACCAAAGATCCCACACATGGTTCAGGCTGCCAAAGGACTTGAAGAAATCACATGGTCTTCGGAACTCATGATGGATTCCAAAGCGTTTTCCCAGAGTTCTCTCAGACCGGGAAGTTCTTCCTGGATGACGAATCTACCGTTGAGAGCCACATCAAAACGTCCGGGCATGACCACTCCAATACGTTCGCAGGGAACATTTTCTGCTTGCATCAGCATCTCAACCTGCTGCAGGTTTTGAGGTGCTACTGTAAGCAGGATCCGAGACTGGGTTTCACTGAAAAGGGCAAGATCCTCACGAATCCCCAATTCCAAATCCACATGCACCCCCAGTTCTCCACTGCAGCATGTCAATAGCGCCAGTGCCAATCCTCCATGTGAAAGATCGTGTGCCGAGGCGATCAAGTGTTGTTGAATGGCATTGAGAACGGCATTTTGGAGGGTTTTTTCTTTTTCCAGATTGAGAGAGGGAGGCATTCCAAAAATGGATCCCGTCTGGAACTGCTGAAGTGCAGACCCTCCGAGTTCCTCTTCGGTTTCCCCCAAAAGCAAGAGTACATCTCCCGCCTGTTTTAAATGCTGCGTCGTCTCATGATCGGGGTGATCCACCAGTCCGACGACTCCGATCAGGGGAGTTGGATATACTGCCTCCCTATTTGTTTCGTTGTAGAGGCTGACATTCCCTCCTGTCACAGGTAGTTTGAGGCTTTCACAGGCTTCACAAATTCCTGTAACCGCTTCACGAAGCTGCCAGAAAATCTCAGGTTTCTCAGGATTGCCAAAGTTCAGACCGTTGGTCAGTGCTAGGGGACGTCCTCCGGAACAAACCACGTTTCTTGCAGCTTCAGCAACTGCAATACGGCCTCCGGTTTTCGGATCGAGCTGGACGTAACGTGAATTACCATCGATGCTCATCGCGAGCGCTTTTTCGGTTCCATCAATCCGAATCACGGCAGCATCTGATCCAGGTCCTACTGAAGTACAAGTCCGCACCATTGAATCGTATTGACCGTAGACCCAGCGTTTCGAAGCCAGTTCCGGCTGGATGATCATCTCTTTGAGCAGGGCTCCGAGGTCTTGTGGAAGGTCCCACGATACTGATTCTTGCTTTTGTCTCCCCAGTTGCAATTTGGAAGGAACGGCTTCTCGTTCATAAACCGGACAGGAACCCAACAGACGGTCAAGAGGAAGTTCTGCAACCGAATGTCCGTGATGTAGCAGACGCAGCACTGGCTCCGAGACCACTCTCCCTACCGTGCATGCAGGAACTTCCCATTTCCTGCAAATGTGGAACACCTCCTCTTCCCTTCCCTCTTTTGCAACCAAAAGCATCCGTTCCTGAGATTCAGAGAGCATAATTTCGTAAGGGGACATTTCCAAGGCACGCTGGGGAACAAGGTCCAAATCGAGTTCCATTCCATTACCACCTTTTTCAGCCATTTCGGTACTGGAACAGGTCAAACCTGCTGCTCCCATATCCTGGACACTGATCACAGCTCCACACTGAAAGAGTTCAAGACAGGCTTCGAGGACCAGTTTGCCCATGAAAGGATCTCCGACCTGAACGGCTGGGCGCTTTGCCTCTGATTTTTCGTTCAGTTCCTCTGACGCAAAAGTGGCTCCATGAATCCCGTCCCTGCCCGTAGCAGCACCAACATAAATCACCGGGTTGCCAATGCCTTCGGCCCGGCCATGCTGCAGATCTTCATGACGGACCACTCCGACGCACATGGCATTGACCAAAGGATTTCCAGAGTAGCAGGCATCGAAACCCACTTCCCCGGCAACGGTAGGAACACCGATGCAATTGCCATAGCCTGCAATTCCAGCGACCACTCCGCCAAACAAGTAACGGTTTCGTTTGACGATGGGGATGTCTCTTCCCTGTCCAGCCTTTAAAGGTCCAAAGCGTAGGGAATTGAGAAATGCCACCGGCCTGGCCCCCATGGAGTAGATGTCTCTCAGGATTCCACCAACTCCGGTGGCCGCGCCCTGGTATGGTTCTATGGCCGAAGGATGATTGTGACTCTCGACCTTGAAGACAACGGCCCAGCCATCCCCCAGATCCACCACTCCGGCGCCTTCGCCTGGTCCTTGGAGCACATGAGGTCCGTGGGTCGGGAAACGGGAGAGTTGCATTTTGGAGGTTTTGTAACTGCAGTGTTCCGACCACATTACCCCGTAGATCCCTGTTTCGGTGAGGTTCGGCTTGCGTCCCAGCAGTTCGGAAACTTGTTCGTATTCCGAATCACTGAGGCCCAGACTTCGGTAGAGATGTTGCCCGGCAATTTCCTCAGGAGTCGGTTCAGGCGGCATCGGCGGTTTCCGGATAGAGGTTGAGTACCGACTCAAAAAGACGGCGTCCGTCACTGGTTCCCATCCAGTCGGCCATAGCCCTTTCAGGATGAGGCATCATTCCCAGCACGTTGCCTCGCGGGTTGAGAATGCCTGCGATGTTGTCAAGTGAACCATTAGGGTTGCTCCCAGAAGCATAGCGGAAAACGATCCGGTTTTCTGCCTGCAGATGCCTTAAGGTCAGTTCATCACAGGTGTAGTTTCCCTCACCGTGTGCAATCGGAAGACGTATCAATTCACCCAATTGGTAGCGTGAAGAAAAAACCGATTGAACCTGAACCACCTCGATCGGAGGTGTATCACAGATGAAATGCAATCCGGAATTTCGTTGGAGTGCTCCTGGAAGAAGTCCGCACTCCGTGAGAACCTGAAAGCCGTTACAGATACCGATTACCCGGACGCCTTGGTCTACTGCCTGGGTCAGGGCCTTCAGCACTGGAGCCCGTGCCGCAAGGGCCCCGGCTCGTAGATAATCTCCATAGGCAAAGCCCCCCGGAAGCAGGATCAGTTCAAACCCATCCAGGGTTTTGGTGGTGTACCATACGTATTCCACCTCCACTCCATCGAATTCATTGATCGCTTTGTAGAGATCGGAATCACAGTTGGAGCCGGGAAAAACAATAACCGCGCAGCGCATCAATCCTCGACAATCTCTATCTGGTAGTCCTCGATAACCGGGTTGACGAGGATCGATTCACACATCCTGCGCAGTCTCGAATCTGCCTCATCAACAGATAGGCCATCCAGTTCGATTTCGATTGATTTTCCGATACGAACATCCTGAACCTCACCAAATCCAAGACCCTGTAGCGAACTCATAACCGCCCTCCCCTGCGGATCCAGGATGTCCTGTTTTAGGACCACAGTAATAATGCCTTTCACAGATTGTCTCCAGTAAGCCGTTGATAGATTTCCCGATAAGCTTCGGTGACTCCGCCAAGATCCCTACGGAAGCGGTCCTTGTCCATTTTGTTGCCGGTATCTGCATCCCAAAAACGGCAGGTATCAGGAGAAATCTCATCGGCCAGCAAAAGCCCTCCATTCTGGTCCAGGCCGAACTCCAGTTTGAAATCGATGAGTCGGATATTTTTCTGTTCAAGCAACGGTCTCAAAACCTTATTCACCGCAAGACCCATCTTCTTGAGTTCCTGCATTTCTTCTTCGGTGGCCAGTTCCAAAAGGCGAATGTGTTCTTCTGCAAGGAGGGGATCCCCTAGATCATCGTCCTTGTAGTAAAACTCCACAATCGGATAAGGCAGTTCTCGACCTTCATCCCAACCAATTCTTTTGCTGAGCGACCCAGCCGCCACATTTCGCACCACTACTTCCAAGGGTACAATTTGTACACTGCGGACCAACTGTTCGGTTTCAGAAATCCTGCGGACAAAATGACTCGGAATTTGATTTTTTCCCAGGTATTCAAAAAAGAAAATGGAGATTGCATTGTTCAACTGTCCTTTGCCTTCCATGCGGTCGAATTTTTTCCCGTTGAAAGCTGTCGCATCATCTTTGTATTCGACCCGAAGAAGTCCCGGATCCTCCGTGGTGAAAAGCTTTTTCGCTTTTCCTTCATATAAAAGTTTCTCAGGCATATCCGCTTCCTAAGGATAGATTTAGATTTTTGGCATGCCCTGCAAAAATCAAATAGATTTCAAGTTAGCATCCTGTCCAGGAACTCACCGTCCCAGACTTGGAGCTGTTTCAGAGTTTCCAAAAGCTGACTTTGATTCTCCATGCTCAGATTGAGGTGACCCATTTTTCTTCCTGGGCGTATCTCCTTTTTTCCATAAAGATGCAATTTTGCCCCAAAGGGAAGCCTCTTCATGTTTTTGAGAAGCTTATCCTGTTGTTCCCCGATGAGGTTCAACATGAGCGTGGGTTTTATCAGTTCGGTCGGGCCTAGAGGCCATCCTGCAATGGCAAGCAGATGCTGATGAAATTGTGAGGTTTCGCATGCATCCAATGTGAAATGCCCGGAATTGTGAGGCCTGGGAGCTATTTCGTTGACCAGCAAATCCCCATCTGAAAGCAGGAACATTTCCACACCCATCACTCCAACCAGTCCGAGCCCTTCTGCAAGAGAGGTAGCAATCCGATTGGCTTCTTTTTCAACTCGTTCAGAAAGCCTCGCAGGAATACGGCAGATTGTCAGTATATTTTGGTGATGAAGATTCTCGGAAACCGGAAAACAGCGGACTTCCCCAAAACGACTCCGGGCCACCACCACCGAAAGCTCGCGTTCGAAGGACTGGTATTCCTCTGCAATCAGCGGAATCCCTTCCTGATGAAGGGCCTCAAAAGCGGATCTGATTTCTTCTTCCGTCCTGATCCGTTTCTGTCCCTTGCCATCGTAGCCACCTGAAACGGTCTTGAGCAAAACCGAACCATATTCTTCAAAAGCCTTTTCCAGATCTGGAAGTGTCTGGACCTCCCGAAAACCAGTCACACCAATACCAAGATTTTGGATGGACTTTTTCTCATTCAGACGATGCTGTGCCGTTCGGAGCAGTTGGCTGCCCTGGGGAAGATCGACACGCTTTTCCAGCCATTCCACGGAATCGGCATCGACATTTTCAAATTCATAAGTGACCAGGTTGCATTGCTCTGCAAGTTCCTTCAGAGCCTTTTTGTCCGTATATGAATGAGCCAAATGCCTGGCACCAACCTGGCTGGCAGGAGCTTCCGAGTCAGGATCCAAAACCACAAATCGGAATCCAAGGGGATGACCAGCCAAAATCAGCATCCGTGCCAACTGTCCTCCACCAAGTAGGCCGATAAAAGAGCCTGGCATAAGTATGCCTTCTTCGTCACTCATGGGAGTTGACTTTCAAGAACTTCATCCCGGATCCTCTCACGTCTCTTTTGGAGTCGTTGACGCAGTGCTTGATCCTGGAGTGAGAGTATCTGTGCCGCCAGTAATCCTGCATTGTGAGCGCCGGCTCCTCCAATTGCGACGGTGGCTACCGGAACTCCACGGGGCATCTGGACAATGGAAAACAGAGAATCCATCCCGTTCAGACTTGAAGTACGAACCGGCACACCGATCACCGGCAGTAAAGTCTGAGAGGCCACCATTCCTGGAAGATGTGCCGCTCCTCCTGCTCCTGCAATGATGATTTGAAGTCCTTTCCCTTCTGCTTCCTCAGCGTATAGAGTCAGCCATTGAGGTGTTCGATGTGCCGAAACAACACGTTTTTCATATGCCACTTCGAGTTCTTCAAGCACTGAACAGGCCTCCTTCATCGTCTCCCAGTCCGATACGCTTCCCATGATGACCCCAACCCTTGGGGAATCCGAATTCTCAATTTGCTCCATTTCTGCTCCAGTTTGTTTACATCCATTCCTCTCTGACCGGATTTCCCTGCTGACTTTGAGAGGCACTGCTATCCGGGTTTTAGTCCAAGCAATTTCAGTACAATTATCTTTTGAATCTTCGACTTCAGAAAAATTGATTTTAGATTTTTGAAAAATTTATTTACAAATGTTCTATCAAAATAATTTAAAAATGAAAGTTTCCCAAAAAGATTACCAACTTTATGCCTCAAGGGTCGCCTGGTATTACTTCAAAGCAGGCATGACCCAGGTTGAGATCGCAGAGAAACTGGGGCTCAACCGTTCCAGAGTGATCAACATTCTCAACGAAACCCGCCATGACGGGACGGTGGCCATCCATGTTCAGGGAAAGGACGCCAGATTGGCGGAACTGGAACAGGCTTTCAAAAAGCACTGGAAACTGCGTGAAGTGATGATCATTCCAGAAGTGGCCGAAGAGCAACTAAAACAAAACCTCAGCATCGCTGGAGCTCATTTACTGGAGACACGGCTGGATCCTAAGGCAGCATTGGTCGGCCTGGGTTGGGGGCATACTGTTTCTGGGATTACCATGCATTTGAGTCGCATGCTCCCCGAGAAAACCGAATTCGTCAGCCTTTGCGGGGGAGTGACGCAGTATTTGGCTGAAAGAAGGACAGGAAACGTAGGTGCGCCGTTGAGTGGATTTTATTACCCGTTTCGTGTTCTTCCTACTCCACTTCTACTCAGTACCAGGAGCCTTTGTGAAACTCTGTTGCAAGAAGCGGAAGTCCAAACTGTGATGGAAACGGCTCTA
>Ga0066847_10000095_pt1 | contig 31818 bp, 30 predicted proteins | sample ETNtaG_11_FD_65490 | JGI IMG/M metagenome (GOLD analysis project Ga0066847, IMG submission 65490) | Marine microbial and viral communities from oxygen minimum zone, Eastern Pacific Ocean - ETNP201310SV74 | ecosystem: Environmental > Aquatic > Marine > Oceanic | place: Pacific Ocean: Eastern... | reverse complement strand
AACAATGAACGACCTAATATGGCTATTGGAGGTATTACCCCAATACAAAAGTTGAATGAAGCAGCATAAGAAATTCTACCGCTGAGAACCATTATTAATGGGGGGATTACCAGCCCATCAGCAACAGTTTAAGTGCCTTGTTCATACTCCCTACCTTCCTTATACTGGGCGTATCTTAGGGTTGACGGTTGGCCGGCGGGCAAGCGGTTTCCGGTTTAAAACGAAGTCTTCTGGGCTGGGTGATGGGGCGGATGTGAGCTTTTTTGGGAGCACCTTGGACAGTGAGGATGACGGGACGGAGGTTGTGTAATGTCTGCTAGTCAGAGCGAATGTGGCGGGTCAGCCATAGTGGAAGTGCGTCCACTGATGGGCAACGAGGCCATTGCCCGCGGCGCCTGGGAAGCCGGCGTAGAGATGGCTGCGGCTTATCCCGGCACGCCGAGCACTGAGATTCTGGAAAGCCTGGCTGACTACCCCGCCGAGGACATTACCGTTCAGTGGGCGGCCAACGAAAAAGTTAGCCTGGACGTCGCCATCGGAGCATCCTACTCGGGCGCGCGCGCATTTGTCGCCATGAAACACATCGGCCTGAACGTGGCCGCCGATGCGCTGATGACGCAGGCCTACACCGGCGTGAACGGCGGACTGGTACTCGCGGTATGCGACGATCCGGGCATTCACAGCTCGCAGACCGAACAGGACACACGTCTGTTTGCCCGCTTCGCCGGGGTTCCCGTGCTTGAGCCAAGCGATGCGCAGGAGGCGCTGGAGTACACCAGGCTTGCGTTCTCGCTGAGCGAGGAGTTCGATACACCGGTCATACTGCGCAGCACCACCCGTTTGTCACACACACGAACACCGGTCAGGCTCGGCGTTCGTGAACAACTGCCCGCCCGGCAGTTCGTGGAAGATCCCGGCAAGAACGTCATCCTGCCAAGCACGGCCCGACGCCGCCATCCTTACGTGGTGCAGCGCGAACAGGATCTAGGCACCTATTTCGATCAATCCCCTAGCACGCGCTGGGAGCCGGGTGATGCCAGCATCGGCATCATCACCGTGAGTGTGGCGTATACTTACGTCAAAGAAGTACTACCGCAGGCCAGCATCCTCAAGCTCGCCTGTTCCTATCCGCCGCCGCGAGCTACGATCCGCGCTTTCTGCGAAAGCGTGGACCGTGTCATCATCGTCGAGGAGCTCGAGCCTTTCCTCGAAACCGAGATTGCGGCCATGGGGATCGAAGTGGAGGGCAAGGAGTTCATTCCCCGGACCGGTGAGCTGTCTCCCGAGACGGTCAGAGACGGTCTGGCCAAAGCCGGCGTACTGCCTAAAACACCGGATCATCCAGAACTCGAATTCGAATCTCTCTTGCGGCCCCCCGGCTTGTGTGCCGGATGCCCGCACATCGGCAGCTACATGTCGCTACGCGCCATCAATGCACGCGTCGCGGGAGACATCGGCTGCTACACATTGGCGGCGAACGAGCCGCTGCTCGCCATCGATACCTGTGTCGCCATGGGTTCGAGCATCGGCAACGCCGCCGGAATGGCACTGACCGGCAAGGAAACCAGGCCTGTTGTAGCCACCATCGGCGATTCCACCTTTCTGCACGGAGGCATCCCGGCGTTGATGGATGCCGTGTATAACAAGGCCAACATCACGGTGATGCTGCTCGACAACCACACCGTAGCCATGACCGGAGGCCAGGATCATCCCGGCACCGGTCGCACGCTGCGCGGCGAGGAAACTCACAAGATCGACTACGAGGCGGTGTGCCGCGCGGTGGGCGTGCAGTGGATCAGGGTGGTGGATTGTTACGATCTCGGCGAGCTGTATCAGGTGATGCGCGAGGCAGCCGATTACCAGGGTGTCGCGGTCGTCATCGCCGACCGGCCCTGCGTGCTCGACCCGGTAAAGATACAAGGGCCGGCGTTTGAAGTGCGCGCCGCCGGATGCGTGGCCTGCCAGGCGTGTATGAATCTGGCCTGTCCTGCCATTTCCTGGAGCGACGAACTGTACGACGAACACCACAAGGTGCAGATCGATCCATCACGCTGTATGGGCTGCACGCTGTGCGTACAGGTGTGTCCGACCGACTGCATTAAGGTCATCGCAGAGGATCCGCATTAGGATGAGCCTGGATGCCACATTAATCGGTGCAGGCCAGCAAACCACCGAACGACCCACCAATGTCCTCATCGTGGGAGTTGGTGGTCAGGGTGTGGTCATGGTGTCCAAGGTGCTCGCTCGCGTTTGTCAGCTGCACGACCTCGAGGTCAAGCAGAGCGAAGTGCATGGCATGGCCAAGCGCGGCGGCTCGGTGTTCAGCCATGTACGCTTCGGCCACGAGGTATGGTCTCCCACCATCGCCAGGGGTGAGGCGGATACGCTGCTTGCGCTCGAGTGGGCGGAAGGCCTGCGCTGGCTGTCCTACCTCAATGCCGAAACCGGTACGTTTATCGCCGATACCCGCAAGATCGTGCCGCCATTCTCCTGCCTCGACCGTCGCCGCGGCGTAACAGCCAGCTACCCCAACGAGACAGTGAACAAGGTTGCCAGCCAGGTGGCCAGAAGTCTTGCACTGGACGCCAATAATATGGCTACCAGTCTCGGCAATGAACGCGTCTCTAACACCCTTCTGCTGGGTGTGCTGTCCAAGGTGCTGGATTTTCCGGAGACCGTATGGGAAAGCGCGCTGGCGGAACTTGTACCACCGAAAACGCTGGAAACCAACCAGCGCGCCTTTCAAGAGGGCCGGGCATGGGTGGAACGGGCCCGCGATGCGCAGCCGGCCCGCGTTGATGCAGCGCACGAGATACCATCGCCAGTCTCCAAAGCTAAACGGTCAGTGACTCTCACCATCAAAGAGGCCTGGTGTAAGAGCTGCGACATCTGCGTGAAGATGTGTCCGGAGCGCTGCCTCGCCATGAACGATGAGGCGATAGCCGTGCTGACCAATGCCGATGCCTGCACAGGCTGTCGTCTATGCGAGTGGCTGTGCCCGGACCTGGCCATCAAGGTGCGTATAGAGTCCATCTCTCCGGACAACACACCCTCCGGGCGCGAAAAGGCGCCCGCGTGAGCACCCGCCGTGAAAACCTTCAAGGTAATCGTGCCTGCGCCCTCGGTGCCATAGCAGCCGGCTGCCGCTTCTACGCCGGCTACCCGATTACACCTTCATCGGAAATCGCCGAGACCATGGCCTTAGAATTGCCAAAGGTAGGCGGCGTATTCGTGCAGATGGAAGACGAGATCGCCTCCATGGGTGCGGTCGTGGGGGCATCCATGGGCGGCGTGAAGGCCATGACCGCCACCAGCGGCCCCGGTTTTTCGCTCAAGCAGGAAAATCTTGGCTATGCTGCTGGCACAGAGGTGCCGTGCGTCGTCGTCAACGTCATGCGCGGCGGGCCAACCACTGGTATGCCCACGCGGCCCGCACAGGGTGACGTGATGCAATCCCGCTGGGGTACCCATGGCGATCACCCCATCATCGTTCTCACTCCGGCCTCGGTACGCGAGGTATTCATCCAGACCGTGCATGCGTTCAATCTCTCCGAGCGCTACCGCGTACCCGTGGTGGTACTGCTCGATGAAGTGATCGCTCACCTCACCGAGACCGTGGCGCTACCAGGACCGTCTAAAATCGAGTCGGTGTCGCGCAAGTGGACGAGCGAGTCCCGGGAAGATTTCAAACCCTACGCGATATCCGCCGACGGCATCCCGGCGATGGCACGGCCCGGAGATGGCTATCGTACCCACACCACTGGGCTGACCCACGACGAGACGGGCTTCCCGACCCAGGAGCCGGAACAGGTGGAGCGGACCATGATGCGTCTACTCACCAAGTTGGAAAAGCATCGCGACGACATCGAACAGTTCGAGACTTTACAGACGGAAGATGCGGAGATTCTCATCGTGGCTTTTGGTATCGTCGGGCGCGCGGCGGCAAGGGCCGTGAACGACGCCCGCGCATCCGGACTGCAAGCGGGACTGTTGCGGCCCATCACTCTGTGGCCCTTCCCGGAACAAATGCTTAAAACCATCGCAAGTCGGGTCCGGGCCGTAATCGTGCCGGAGATGAACGCAGGGCAACTGTGTCTCGAGGTTGAGCGTCTATGCCCCGATGCCGTTCCGGTCATTCCGGTCAATCGTATCGACGGAGAACCCATCGAGCCGCATCAAATCGTCGCTGCTGTCGAGACGGCGGCCGGCACAACGATGCAGCCGGGAACCACGTTGACGAGGCAAGCCTAATGGGTGCACTTACCAAACAGCCCTTCGATGTGGAAGACTATCTTCGCCTGGATCTCTTCCCCCACTTCCTGTGTCCGGGCTGCGGCCACGGTATCGCTCTGCGCGCTCTGCTCTGGGCGATCCACGAACTCGATATCGACAGAGACCGGCTCGCGTTCGTCAGCGGCATTGGCTGCTCAGGCCGCTTGAGCGCATACATCGACGCGGATACCTTTCACGTCACCCACGGCCGGCCGCTGGCGTTCGCCAGCGGACTTAAACTGGCACGTCCGGAGATGAACGTCATCGTCATCACCGGCGACGGAGACTGTCTGGCCATCGGCGGCAATCACCTCATCCACTCCTGTCGGCGCAATCTGGACATCACCTGCCTGATGCTTAACAACGAGGTCTACGGGATGACCGGCGGCCAGGGCTCACCAACAACCAGCCTGGATCGGTACACCACCACCACGCCGCTGGGTAACCACGAACCGGCCTTCGATGCCTGCGAACTGGCCACGGCGGCCGGCGCGGGGCTGGTGGGCCGTGAAGTCACCATGCAGGTACCTTCGGTAAAAGACCTGATCAAGGAAGGGATCAGCCATCCCGGATTCGCGTTTATCGAGATCATCTCCGACTGTACTGAGATCTATGGCCGCAAGAATGATCTCGGATCATCTGCGGAGATGGTGTTGAGCCAGAAGAAGGACATCCTGCCAACCTATATCGACGTCACGGACGTCGACGCGGTGGAGCAGCCATTCCGTCCCGGATCATGGCAGACCGGGGTGCTGTCGAAAAACGAACGGCCCGAGTACTATGAGGCCTACATGGACTACTGCAGGCAGGCCGGTGGAAACAGTCAGAGCCGCAGCGATGACCACTAGCCCTCCGCTACAGGTGCGCCTGAGCGGCACTGGCGGGCAGGGGCTCATCCTGGCAGGGCGCATGCTTGCCGAGGCCTGCATGATCGGAGGCAGGTACGTCGCGCAGTCGCAGAGCTACGAGCCCACTTCCAGGGGCGGCGTCAGCCGTTCCGATCTGGTGGTGTGCGACGGGGAAACGGATTACCCACTAATCACGCATCTCGATGCGCTGGTGATTATGGATCAGAGCGCGGTAAAGATCTCCGAGGCATTCATCGATACCAGTACCGTCATCGTGGCAGACGCCGATCTCGTGCCAGAGCCTCCGGTGGGCGATTTCTGCCTAACGCGGCTGCCGTTCACATCCGAAGCGCGTCGGTTGCGCAACATTCGGGTCGCCAATGTCATCAGCCTCGGCACGCTGGCGACCCTTACCGATATCTGCACTTTCGAAGAGCTTGAAGAAGCGGTCGGGCATCTGACCCCGTCCAAATTTCGTGATAAAAATCTGCACGCATTACATACCGGCAGAACGCTCGCGAAGATGCAAACGACATAGGGACTTAGGGTCTTTGATTGCAAGCGGGGAAATCATATTACCGCATCAGTTCATACTTCATATCTTCAAATAGGTGAAAGTATGTATGTCAAACCGATTCTGGATAGGATTGTTGGTCTGAGTATTTCAATGGATTCACCGATGCCCAGTAACCTTAACGCAGGGCCACCCTTTGCATGGAGCAAAGCGTGGGACAATACAGTTGAGAACCGGAAATAGTTCTACCTGGCACCATTTAGTTCCGTAATTACTATAACTTCTGCATCATCGCTGTATAGCTGCTCGACAAGGTTCTGCCGTTGCTTCAGAACAGCGCTCTGGTTGATATAACCCTTGTCAGTGATTTCTCCCGCATCGATATCGGGAGGTTCTATCATCATCAGAGCTCGAGCGATTCTCTTGCTGGAAGCTTGATTATCTATATTTCCGTCCGCCAGTCTTTTGATCAGAGCAGTCCGTATTTGTTGATTATTGACTAATTCAGTGGGGGTGGCATCGTTGCTTAATCCGGCAATACCAGCACAAGCTGCGAAATTGGGAAATATAAGTAATCCAATTTCATCACGATCATGTCCGGCAACCACTACGTCCTCTATGATTGGTGCACCGGCAGAAACTGCCGTTGTCCGAATAGCACCTGTATTGACCCATGAGCCGGTTAGAAGCTTGAAATTCTCAGCCGTACGACCGTCAAAGAGGACTCCCCTGGCAGGTTCATCAGGATCAGCCAGCTTACCGGCATCCCCAGTCAGGTAGAATCCATCCTCGTCGAAAGCAGCCCGGGTAAGCTCCTCACGCTTATAGTACCCGGGTGTCACATTCGGACCTTTAACTCGCATTTCCAACCGGCCATCATTTGGAATCATTTTCAAATCCATATCTGGTATCGGAAGCCCGATAACTCCGGCTCTTTCGATCGGAAAATGTACACCAACAGCAAGTGGCGCGGTTTCGGTTAATCCCCAGGCTGATGTCATGGCGATTTTTTCACCCCGGGCAGCCAGAGATAATTTCTCAAGTCGTTCCCACAGGTCCTGGGGCAGGGCAGCAGCAGCATAAAAAATCGTATCAAGATTCGAGAAGAAGTGATCTCGCAGTCCGGGATCTTTTTCCAGAAAGGGCAGTATCATCTGGAAACCACGTGGAACATTAAAATATAGAGTAGGTGAAGCAGCCCGGATATTTGAAATGGTTGTTTCAATTAAGCCAGGGGCAGGTTTACCCTCATCAATGTAGAGAGTGCCCCCATTTCGCAGAATCATATTGAAATTGTGGTTCCCTCCAAATGTATGATTCCAGGGTAACCAGTCAACCAGAACTGGCGGTCGTTTTGTAATAAAAGGCCAAATCTGTGCGATAGCCTGCTGATTAGAGCAGAGCATCCGCTGAGTGTTGATTACACCCTTGGGCTCTCCCGTGGAACCGGAGGTAAACAAAATTTTCGCCACAGTGTCGGGATTGACCTGAGAATACGATCTGTCCACATCTTCCTTCGCTGTAGTATTCGTCAGCTCATCAAACCGGGTTATCGCGAGCTCTGTAGGGCCATCCTCTTTCGCCAGCAGGATTGTGCGTTGCAGATCCAGCGCTTGAAGAGCTTTCTGGAAGGCTTCAGGCTTGTCGGTGTAGATCAATCCAGGTTGGATCAGATCAAAAACATGCTTTAGCTTTCCGAAGTCTTTGGATATCAGGGAATAAGCAGTAGATATTGGTGTCACCGGAATTCCAGCGTAGATGGCACCAAGCTGCAGTAAGCCACTTTCTATGCTGTTACCCGAAAGGATCATGACTGGCTTTTCGACAGTGATGCCGCGATCAATCAGCCCCTGCCCAATTGCCCGAACGTCCCGTAAGGTTTGCTTGTATGAGTGCTTGCGCCAGTTGCCATTCTTCTCTCTCTGGGCAAGGAATGTCTGATCAGGAGTCTCCTCGGCCCACCGATGCAGATAACTGCATATGTTGGCCGGGTAAGCTGCAAGTTTGTTGGGAGAACGCAGAATAAACCCACCCTGAGCCAATTGCTCGACATCCACTTGCGCTGGTGCAAACTCCGGGATTGCCCTGTGGTCACTTTCATTTATGTTCATTGCGATACTTGCTGCATCTGTACGATGTGTGGTTTTCTAGTGTTTATCTTTGAAGTTCTGTAGCCACATCTTTCATAGCTAAACTGGTCAGTTCCAGTACTTCATCTATATGTTCCTGGGTTGTTATTGTTGACAGAGCCATCATACCTCTGGGAGCCAGAAAAAGCCCATGATTCAGGGCTGCGAGATGGAACCTGGTAATGATTTCCTGGTCCTCGCGCACGGTAGAAGATTCGGGTGCTGAGTCACTAAAATATAAATTCAGGCAGGACTCATGGTGGCTGATCGAAAGTGGCAAACCACAGTCTGCCGCCAGAACCGTGAGCCCATCCCTTAATTTACTACAAAGCTTTGCCATATGGGCAATTCTAGGGGCTGTGAGTTCGCGCACAGAAACATCTCCTGCAGCCATAGTGACAGGATTAGCATTAAAAGTACCGGTGTGGAAAATTCTCATATCTACGGGATTAAAAACACTGAGAAGTCCCTTTTCACCACCCACAGCACCAACAGGGAATCCACCACCAATAAGTTTCCCAAACATGGTTAGATCTGGTTTCAAGCCCTGCTCTGTCTGAGATCCTCCGGGGGCGAAACGAAAGGTCAGGACTTCGTCAAGCACCAAGAGTGCCCCCGCTTTTCTTGCTGCTTTTTCAACACCCAATAGAAAGGCCTTCGATGCAGTCTTAACGCCCCCGGAACCCAGAACTGGTTCCAGAAACACGGCTGCGATTTCATGGCCATGAGATTCCAGGATGGTCTCGAATTCTTCGAGATTGTTGAACCCTGCTAGATAGGTGATCGGTCCCTCATTGCCGGATGATCCGGTTTCGAATTCAGGAAGCGAGCCATGGTATCCATATCTCGCCATCAGGAGTTTATTTCGACCGGTAACAGTTCTAGCGATATTCAGGGAAAGAGCTGCGGATTCTGTCCCGGAGTTGGTAAATCGAACCTGTTCTGTTGCGGGTACGCGTTCAACAAGTTGTTCAGCAAGACTGCATTGATACTTGTTGGCCGCTGCCCATCCTGTGCTGTGTTTGATCGCTTGTTTAGTCGCTTCAAGCACTGGTGGGTAGGCATGACCGTGGACCATAGAAGTATAATTGTTGATCAGGTCGAGATATCGGTGCCCATCAATATCCCATAAGTAAATCCCTTCTCCTCGATCAATGGTGAGTGGATAGGGCGACCAGTACCCGGCCTGGCGAGAGGTGCCTCCTGGCACAACTTGCTGAGTCCTGGAATGGATTGCAGCACTAGCTGTAGTACGCGCCTGATATGTCTCGTAAATGGATGCAACCATATTGGTTCTCCTTTCTCTATATCTAGCTCTACAAGCTTCGATAACTGCGATCTTTTACCAGTTGTAACCTTCAACGTTGTCTGGTATTGCTTCCAGTAGCGACCCTGTTCGAAACATCTTTGCTACTGCTTCAATATGGTCTGTCAGCGGTTCATCATGATCCAGATAGGGTACTTTTGTACGAACCAGACCATGCAGTTTTCTGGTTGCCGAACTTGCCTGATCCAGTCCCCGGATATCTGCTGCGTGGCAAGCGCAGATCAGTTCATAGGCGAGTATGTAGCAGGCGTTACGATGAATGTCTCTTGTGCGTCGAGCAGCGTTAAGTCCAAAGGAAACATGATCCTGAAAATCACCTGTTGAGGGCAATGACTGAATGGACATGGGATTGGACATCTGTCGAATCTCTGCGGTCAAAGAAGTTGCCATGAATTGTCCGCCCATTAAACCCTGACGTTTACCAGGGTCTTCTTTCACAAGAAAGGGTGGGAGATCACCATTTAAGTTCGGATGAAGCAGGCGGTTGTTACGTCGATCAGAAAGATTACACATGTTTACCAGTACGATGGCTAGTTGGTCCATGGCGTTGGAGATGTACTGGCCGTGAAAGTTAGCATTGTGGACTGCATCACCTTCCTCAACAACGACCAGTGGATTGTCATTGGACGAGTTAAGTTCTATTTCGATGGTCTGTTGCGCAAATAGAGTGGTATCCACTACTGGACCCATGATCTGAGGCATGGCACGAATTGAGTAGGCATCTTCAATCTGCTCATCCAGTCCCTGTGGTTCATCCCTGGACATTTTGCGCAGCCAATTTTCTACTTCAGAGTCCTCGACGACCAATTTGCTGTCTGCCAGAGTTGAATAGACACAATCTGCAATTCGGATCTGGCCTGGATGAGGTTTTTGTTTATGTGCCGCCGGGTGGAAGGGCATTATCTTGCCCCTTTGAACTTCTATGCTCATGCACGCTGCCAGTGTGTGTGCCTTTATGAGACTTTTGACATCATGAATGAGGCAGGCAGCCAGGCCAGTCATCACGGATGTACCATTGATCAGTGCAAGCCCTTCTTTATAACTAAGTTCCATCGGCTCTATTTGTGCGCGTTTTAACACCTCGGCACCCGGGAGAATCTCTCCTTCATACTTTGCTCGCCACTGTCCTGTCCCTACCAGCGCTATGCAGGCCAGAGGGCCCAAGTCACCACTGGTACCGAGGGAACCCTTCTCAGGAATACAGGGGATAATGCCACGGTTGTACATGGCGATGTATTTCTCAAGATTCTCCACTGAAATCGCCGAATGCCCACGGCCCAGCGAATTGATCCTGGCCAACATGGCAGCTCGAACGTAATCATCATCCAGATAAGCGCCAACATTACTTTGTACGACACGTAGAATATTGTGCTGTACCTCACCGGCCATTGACGATGGAATTAGCCAGTTGACGAATCCGCCAACGCTGGTGGTTACACCGTAAATAATTCTTCCGGAAGCAACGAATTCATCCAGGAGTGCTCTCGAGGCAGCAACCCGATTGCGCATTTCAGAGGGGAATTCTACTTGAACGCTCGGGTCCCGGGCCGCCCTGGCTAGTATCTCTGTGGTTAAACTATCACCATCTAGAATCATGGTTCTTTATCCTGTTCCCGGTTTACGCTGGATGTGTGTAAGTATCAGTCTATACCTGATTAGCTGAAATGAGCTTTCTTTGTTGGTGCAATACAAGCTATTATCGAAATGATATTCCACATTTAGTGATAATATCGAAAGGATATTTCAGATGATAAAGACAAAAGCTGATCCAGTGGTTTCCCTGGATCACTACGAGATACAGATACTCTCTGCTCTGCAAGAGGATGGACGGCTGACGAACCAGCAATTAGCAGAACAGGTGGGTTTGTCTCCTTCAGCCTGTTGGCGCCGTGTAAAAGCACTGGAAGATGAGGGTGTAATAATGCGCTATTCAGCGATTATTGATCCCAAGAAAATTGGAGTCGGTGAATGTGTTTTCGCACATGTTACCTTGCTTCGTCATTCTAAAACGGCCACCCAGGAGTTCGTTGAGCTTGTGTACGATCTACCCGAGGTTATGGAGTGTTTTACAACATCTGGCGACGCGGATATTTTGTTGCGTGTCGTGACACCCAGCGTCTCGGCCTACAATGACTTCCTGGAGAATGTCATCTTCCAGGCGAAGGGTGTCTCCCAGGTACGCTCGAATTTTGCTCTCAAACAGGTAAAATTTCAGACAGCACTGCCCATACCTGCTGAATAATGATTAAAGTCATGACTAACCTTTTTTATATATTCCTTTTTTATATATTTAGGTGGCAGTTGAACGTGACCCACTCTCCTTGTGTTTCATCTTCAGCGCCAACGCATTCCGTGCAGCGAAACGCATCGACAATATAGGGCTCACTCGCGGAAATGGCGTCATTGGGGCACTCGTTAATACAGGCACCACAGGCTGCCCGGAGTGCCGCACTGATTGCTCTCGCATAGGGAGAATCAGGGTGGCTCATTCTCCTGGTTTTTAGTTTGTGTGCTTGCTAACCAGCTTTTTGATAAGCGTCAACAGGGTTTTGAATTCTCTCTGTGTCAGGTTCCGTGTTAACTCATTTTCGGCCGCCAATACCTCGGGAGTAATTTGGGCTAGGAATTTTTCTCCCTTCTTGGTGAGATGCAAGGCGTAAACGCGTCGGTCAGCGGGGTCACGCCGGCGCTCCACCAGTTTCCGTGCCTCGAGGCGATCGATAATTTCGCCCAGAGTGGAGCGTTCAATGCCATCCGCACGTGCCAGCACCGTCTGGTTGATCCCGGGGTTGTTGCTTATCTTGCACAGTAGACCAAACTGGCCCGGAGAAATATTGCGGCCATTGAGGTGCTTGTCAAATAGCTGAAAATTGGCACTCTGGGCACGGCGCAGATAGTAGCCAAGGATTTCTTCCAGCTGCCCCAATTCAAAAGGGTAGTTGGGGCTTGTGCTTCGGCAGACTTTGGTATTGCTTGCCATTAATATTGTTTCCTCAGATGTATCCTATCATCACCATGCGATCGTGGGCCGCCCCTTGGCTGCATGATCCTATCATAGTGATTACTTAAATTCAGTATCCCAAACAATAAGGGAACCTTCTGAATACTGTAAGCATCTGGTACTCACAATTAATTGATCTATGACAACTTACTGCAATGGACCTGGATTGACTGTAGGTATTCCATACATTAAGATACGCTTACGATAAGGAACATCAACTATCTGCGATTAAGCAGGGCGTAATCGACTGAGGGCATGGTATATGGTGGCACCGTACCGTTGGGTAATGAATGAACCGGGTGTGGCGTTTGAGAAGGTGGCGTTTGACTTGCCGGATCCAGCGTCAAATGAAGTCACTGTTGAAGTGGCGGGATGTGGTGTCTGTCATACGGATCTGGGTTACTTTTATGACGGTGTGCGAACTAATAGCGCTCTGCCTCTTGCTTTAGGGCATGAGATCAGTGGCCGGGTTGTCGCTGCTGACAACGGTAGCAGCAGCTGGTTGGGCAAAGCTGTCATCATACCCGCAGTCATTCCCTGTGGGTATTGTGATCACTGTCAGCGAGGCAAGATGACTATCTGTCGCGAACAGAAGATGCCTGGCAATGACATCCAGGGTGGCTTTGCCAGCCATATAACGGTGCCTGCCCACTGCCTATGTGAAGTTGACGAAACGGCCTTGGAAAAAGTTGGCCTGACACTGGCCGATGTCGCAGTTGTCGCCGACGCAGTGACCACGCCTTATCAGGCAGTAGACCAGGCGGAGTTGGGCGAGGGAGATCTGGCAGTCGTCGTTGGTGTAGGAGGCGTAGGTGGTTATGCGGCACAGATCGCGGCAGCAATGGGAGCCACTGTGGTAGCTGTAGATGTCGACGCGGACAAGCTGCAAAAGCAACTGGATTATGGCGCCAGCCTGGCGTTGAATGTAGCCGAATACGATGGCAGGGCACTCAAGAAAGCCATTTCCGCATTTGCTGCCGAAAACGACCTGCGCCAGACAGAATGGAAAGTATTTGAATGTTCCGGTACTGCTGCAGGACAGAATACGGCCTTTGGTTTGCTCACCTATGGCGGCTATATCGCCGTGGTGGGATTTACCATGGCCAAGCTGGAACTTCGCCTTTCCAACCTGATGGCATTTCATGCCCGCGCCCAGGGGAACTGGGGTTGTTCACCGGAATATTACGCCGATGCTCTCAAACTCGTCATGGAAGGCAAGGTCTCCATGAAACCCTTTATCCGGCAGTATCCGTTGGATCAAATTAACGAAATTTTTGCGATCGTGCACGACCATAAGCTGAGTGCGCGAGCCATTCTGATACCCTAAAGGAGTCGAATATGAACGTGATAACTGAAGCCATTGTTCGAGATCTCGCACCGGAACAACTCAATGATCACAATCTGGTGGATGTTGAAATTGAGAAGTTGTGCGATGGGATGGTGCGTTACGAACTGCGCCCCGCCAAACGCCTCGATGGCCGAGAGGCTGAGGGAATTTACAACGCGTGGATCATCCTGAACAACCCCAAACAGTACAATTCCTATACCACCGACATGTGTAAAGCTGTGATTCTGGCCTTTCGCTCCGCCTCGGTCGCCCGCGATGTCAATGCGGTCGTATTCACTGCCGTCGGTGACAAGGCATTCTGTACCGGGGGCAATACCAAAGAATATGCCGAATACTACTCCGGCAAACCGGAGGAGTATCGCCAGTATATGCGGCTGTTTAACGATATGGTGTCTTCTATACTGAGCTGTGACAAACCGGTGATCTGCCGCGTCAATGGAATGCGGGTTGGTGGCGGCCAGGAGATCGGGATGGCCTGTGACTTCACCGTGGCCCAGGATCTGGCCAACTTCGGCCAGGCAGGCCCCAAACATGGTTCTGCGGCCATCGGTGGCTCCACCGATTTTCTGCCGGTAATGATCGGTTGTGAACAGGCAATGGTATCGGGCACCCTCTGTGAACCCTTCTCAGCGCTCAAGGCACAACGCTTGGGTGTATGTGCTGAAGTGGTACCAGCGCTGAGAATTGACGGCAAATTTGTTCCCAACCCGCAGGTCGTCACCGACCGCATGCTGGATGAATTCGGCCGCGTCATCCACGGAGAATTCAAAACCGGCGAAGAGCGGGCGGCTGGAAAAGCTCTGACCCAGGAAGGCGAAATTGATCTCTCGCTGTTGGACGAAAAAGTAGAAGAACTGTGTAGCAAGCTGATGGAAACCTTTCCCGGTGTACTCACCAAGAGTTTCGAGGAGCTTCGTAAACCCAAACTGGAAGCCTGGAACCGCAACAAGGAGGATGCACGTTCCTGGCTGGCGCTGAATATGATGAATGAGGCACGCACAGGTTTCCGCGCCTTCAATGAGGGCAACCGGGAAATTGGTCGCGAAATTGATTTTGTAGCGCTGCGTCAGGCACTGGCCAGAGGTATAGAGTGGACCCCTGATCTGATAGAAAGCCTTCTGCCCGGAGCCGAGGGCTAAGCCATGAGGGAGTCTCCGATTAAAGTCTGGTTTGAGCATGAGGGGGGTCTGCTACGGCTGCGACTGGCACGCCCGAAAGCTAATATTATCGATGCCGAGATGATCAAGGCATTGTCATTGGCACTAGACAACCGGTTGGCTTCAGCTCGCCTGAGTGCAGTGTTGCTGGATGCCGAAGGCCCCCATTTCAGCTTTGGCGCCAGTGTCGAAGAGCATATGCCGAAACACTGTGCCGGGATGTTGGCCAGTCTCCACGGGCTGCTCAAACAGATGCTGGACTGCCCAGTACCGATCCTGGTTGCAATTCAAGGACAGTGCCTTGGTGGCGGTCTGGAAGTAGCCTGCGGCGGTAACCTGTTGTTTGCACATCCAGAGGCCAGACTTGGGCAACCGGAAATCAAATTAGGGGTATTCGCCCCTGCCGCCTCTTGTCTGTTACCCGAGCGCATCGGTGCAGCCCAGGCCCAGGATCTGTTGTGGTCCGGGCGCAGTGTAGACGGCATCGAGGCACATCGCATTGGTCTGGTCAACGAACTGGCAGAAGATCCATCCGGCGCTGCACTGGCCTGGTTTGAAACTCACCTGCTCACAAGTAGCGCCAATTCGGTACGTCTGGCGGTTAAGGCAGTGCACTCTGATGTTGTCGACCGGATCAAGGCGAAACTGGACGCAGTGGAGGCGCTTTATTTAGAGGATCTGATGACGACATACGATGCTGTCGAGGGCTTGCAGGCATTCGTAGAAAAACGAGCCGCAGAATGGGAGCATCGCTAATGGTAAGTGCTGAAGCAATTATCGAACATTGCGAGACGCTGCACGAAGATCTGTACTTCAACGCCGCTCGAGAGTGGAAAGAGGCGGTTCCCGGGCGCCATGTAATAGGCCATCTGCCGATTTATGTTCCCCGCGAGTTGGTTCACGCCGCCGGTATGCTACCGCTGGGTATCTACGGCGGCGGAGACAATATGGAAGTCATCCAGGGTGACGCCTATTATCAGAGCTATATCTGCCGTATTCCCCGCTCAACCCTGGAACTGGCCCTGAGTGGTCGGTTGGACTTTGTTGATGGGATGTTGTTCCCAAGTATCTGTGATGTGATCCGAAACCTGTCCGGTGTCTGGAAGCTTACCTACCCGGATATCTATGTCCGTTACGTGGATCTGCCGCAGAATTACCAATCGGATATTGGTGGAACATTCTATATCAATGAGATGCGCGAGGTGCTGCAAGGACTCGAAGGGATATCAGGATGCAAGGTCAGCAATGAAGACCTGCTCAACTCCATCAAGGTTTACAACCAAAACCGCGATCTGATCCGTGAATTGTACCAGCGACGAGTGGAAAAGCCTTGGAATATTCCGGCAACCGAGGTCTATCTGCTGATGCGCGCGGGTATGGTGCTGCCGGTCGAGGAACACAACCAGATGCTGGTGGACTACATGGCTGCGGTCGCCGAGGTGGAACGTCCGAAGCGGGATAATACCAGAGTCACACTGAACGGTCTGTTCTGTGAGCAACCGCCACTCAACCTGATAAAGTCTATTGAGTTGTCGGGTTGCTACGTGGTGGATGATGACTTCATTCTGATCAATCGCTGGCTGCGTGAAAACGTCGAAGAGTCTGGTGACGCCTTGTTGAACTTATCGGAAGCCTTCCTTGAGTACTCAGTGCGCACTTCAGCCACCTATGAGCCCAGTCGAGAATTGAAGGGCCAGCAGTTGTTGGAGAGAGTTAAGAGCACCGGCACCGAGGGAGTGATTTTTTCCGCCCCCAGTTTCTGCGATCCGGCCCTGCTGGAGCAGCCTATGCTGGTGGATATATTGGATGATCACAACATTCCAAATATCCAGTTCAAGTACGCCGAGAATACCGGTCAGATGCAACCAATTCGCGAGCAGGCAGGCACCTTTGCCGACTCGATCAAACTGTGGAGCTAAGCCATGAGCGCAGAGAAAAAGAAAGCAGTAGCTGATCTGGCCAAGGACGTCCAGAAGGACGATTCCCAGTTGCTGCAGAAGGAGATGATCGCCGGCAACTTCGACAAACTGGCCCGGGCCGATCAGAACCCCGAGGACAAGGTGGTTTACACGTTTGTGCCGGGCAACCTGAACGAACTGGTTCAATGCTTTGACGTGATTGGTAACTACCCGGAAATCAATGCACTGCAGTCGGCCATGCGGAAGAAAAGTGGCACCTATGTCATGGAGGCAGAGCGCAGTGGTCAGGACGAGGACGTTTGTACCTATGTAAAGTCAGACCTGGGTATGATGCGCAGGGGTAACATTGGACCCACCGGGCAGAAGGTCGCCGAGCCTGACCTGCTGCTGCTGTCTTATACAGGCTGTTTTACGTTTATGAAGTGGTTCGAATTGCTGCGTCATGAGTACGATTGTGAAACTACAATGTTGCATGTTCCATACCAGGGCGACGGCGAAATCACCCAGCCTATGCGTGACTACGTTGTGAGACAGCTGAAAAGAGAGACGATTCCGGCGTTGGAGCGGATCAGTGGCGTCAAGTTTGATATTGATCGGCTGCGTGAGAATCTGCATGAATCGGCCAAGGCAGAGGACGACCTGGTGAAGGTGCTGGAGACGGCCAAGCTGAAGCCATCGCCAATCGACTCCTACTTTGGCGCCATCTACTATATCGGCCCCATGTTTTCAGCATTTCGCGGCACATCGGCGGCTACGGAGTATTACAAGGCACTGCGCGCTGAAGTGGAAGATCGCGTCAAACGCGGCCTGGGTCCGATTACACCGGAAGGGGTGATGGAGAAGGAGCACTATCGGCTGGTAGTAGAGGGGCCTCCCAATTACACCAGTATGCGCGAATTTTGGAAGATGTTTTATGATGAAGGCGCCGTCGTTGTGGCCAGTACCTATACCAAGGTTGGCGGTAACTACGAGTTCGGGTTCCGCCACGACCCGGAAAATCCTCTCGAGACCCTGGCTGATTACTGCTTCAATTGCTATACAAACTACAACCTGCCCCAGCGCACCGACATGCTGGAACACTATATCAACGAATACGAGGCCGATGGATTGCTGATTAACTCAATCAAGAGTTGTAACAGCTTTTCTGCCGGGCAGTTGCTGATGATGCGCGAAATCGAAAACCGCACCGGCAAACCGGCGGCCTTCGTGGAGACCGACCTGGTGGATCCGCGCTACTTCTCGCCATCAAATGTTAAAAATCGCCTGGAGAGTTATTTCCAGATGATTGACCAGAAACGCAAAGCCGCCTGATTGGGGAGAAAGACAAAAGTGAGATGCTTCATAGGAATAGACCTGGGCTCAACCACTACCAAAGCGCTAGTGATGGATGAAAGTTGTGATGTGCTGGGGCGGGGTATCACCAATTCCCGTTCCAATTACGAAACTGCTGCAGCAGTATCGAAACAGGAAGCTTTTATCAACACACGCTTTACGCTGCTGGGGAGAGAAATATCCCTTCTCGGCGGTACCAGCGACGATGTGACCAGGCTGCTGAAGGATCTCGAGCGCAACTTTCGCAAGACCCAGTTTCTTGAGCAGTTGTCCGATTTGGAGCAAACCAGTAACCAACATGTTACCGGTGCCCGTTTTGCTGGGGTCAAGGAAGCGGTCGGGGATCTGATGCAAGAGATCTTTGCCGATATCCGGCAAACCGCCGATGAACTCTACGGACCCGATGCCGAGCGCAAATCGGATTTTTTCCGCGACATAGCCGGTTCATGTTTCATGCGTGTAGCGGAGGAAATGGCGCGCGAGGCGGATCTTCCCTTCGAGTTGCTAATGAATGTCTATGACAAGGCTATTATCGAAGTGGAAAACCGACCGCCGGAAGGCGACCTACGAGGCAAGTTTCTTGATGGCCTGGAGTATCTGTTTAATGAGAAACCCGATATCACGGTTGACAAAGAGCAACTGCGAGGTGCCGTCAACACCACACTTGATGTGGAGTTGGAAGAGACTTACGTAGTAGGCACCGGTTATGGTCGGGTTCGCCTGCCCTTTCCCAAAGAACGTATCCGCTCAGAGATTCTGTGCCACGGTATGGGTGCGCATATTATGTTCAATGACACCCGCACAGTACTCGATATCGGTGGTCAGGACACCAAGGGTATCCAGGTGGATGAAAATGGCGTGGTAAAAAATTTCCAGATGAATGACCGCTGCGCCGCGGGTTGCGGTCGTTACCTGGGCTACATAGCCGACGAGATGAATATCGGGCTTCACGAGTTAGGGCCGATTGCAATGGAGGCAAAAAAGGTGTCGAAGATCAACTCAACCTGTACTGTATTTGCCGGTGCCGAACTGCGTGACCGGCTGGCTCTGGGTGAACCCCGCGCGGATATACTGGCAGGTCTGCACCGTTCTATCATCTTGCGCGCCATGTCCATCATTGCTCGCTCCGGCGGGATTGAGGACCAGTTTACATTCACGGGTGGCGTCGCCAACAACGAGTCGGCTGTCAATGAATTACGCAAACTGGTCAAAGACAACTACGGCGATGTACACATTAATACCTCGCCCGATTCAATTTATACCGGAGCCCTGGGTGGCGCCAGTTTTGCGCAACGCGCTGTGATGGCATAGGAGAAGCAATATGACGACCACTGTAGGAATTGATATTGGCACAGGCGCTATTGAGACCGTGCTTATCAGGGTGGAAGGTGACAACATCGAGTGGCTGGACAAGCGCGTGGATCGCATTCGCCGGCGTGATCCACTGAAGTTTGCAGAGCAGGCCTATGATGAAGTTTTAGCCAAGAGCAACCTGACGAGGGAGGATATTGACTATTGCGCCACAACTGGCGACGCAGAAAGTATTACCTTCAGTACAGGCCACTTCTACACTATGACTACTCATGCCCGTGGTGCCATCTATCTTGAGCCAGAGGCTAGAGCTGTGATTGATATCGGTGCCTTGAACGGCAGGGCAATTACCATGACGGAGGCGGGTAAAGTATTGAACTACAAGATGACCAGCCAGTGTGCCTCGGGTTCCGGCCAGTTTCTGGAAAATATCGCTCGTTACCTGGGTGTGGCTCAGGACGAAATTGGCGAGTTGTCTCAGCAGGCGGATGATCCGGAAGTGTGCTCCAGCATCTGTGCGGTACTGGCTGAAACTGATGTGATCAATATGGTTTCCCGCGGTATTACCGGTCCCAATATCCTCAAAGGAATTCACGTGTCCATGGCGGATCGTTTTGTCAAATTGCTGAAGTCGCTGAAGATGAAATCCGGTGTGATTATGGCCACCGGTGGCCTGGCCCTGGACAGTGGTTTGCTGGCAGCTCTGGCTGAGGGTGCAGAAAAACAGAAGATGGCACTCGATTTCCGCGCCAGTGAAGATTCCATCTACGCCGGAGCAATAGGTGCAGCGCTGTGGGGCGCATTCCGTTTCGAGAAGCTGCAGGCGCGCGAAGTGGCCTGAGAATACAAAACTGGTTTGATCGAGGAGAAAAACTGTGGCACTAAGAATACTGGAGAACTGTACTGCGTGTGATGCCTGTTTGCTCGACTGCCCCAACGATGCGATCAGTGAAGGTGAACCTGTTTACACGATCAATGCGCTGCTGTGCACCGAGTGTGTGGGCGCTGAGGACGAACCGCAGTGCCAACTGGAGTGTCCGGTTGACGATTGCATCGTCAAAGACCCCGATTGGGATGAAACGGAAGAGCAACTGCTGGAAAAATATGAGTCATTGCATTAACGGCTACCGGCGGTAGGAGTTATTTTGATGGCAGATTATAAAGCCTATGAATTTGTTGCAGGAGACATTCTCCTTTTTGAAGGGGAAACCTACCAGGTGCATGAAAGCCTGGGTACGACCGGCCTTGTCTCTCGCTTTCCCTCGATAGACGTGGATCCGCAAGTGGTGGACTGGAACGATGACTATCGCAAGATCGGCCATGAACCACTACCGGCCCCCACCCCCTGCGCGATAACGGGCGACTGTACACCACCGTCAGCGAGCGAGGTGGTTCCGATTAAGTTTGTCGATTCGTGAGGCTTTGTGGTGGACAAGTCAATAAGTAACAGATCAATTTCTATTACCATCGCGGGTAGTGGTGGTAACGGCACCATGACCAAGAGCCGGGCATCGCCTACGACAGATCCCTTGTGGGAGATCAATGCCATGACGATGTTAGCACCGCTGAAATGATCACCGAGGCGATACTACACTCCGGTTTCTCATTTGGATTATTCGAGGTGTGACAATGACGAGCAGCAAAAAAACGATTGTTCGTGTAACCGTGAACGGTGAGCTGCGGGAAAATCTGATCGCCAACAATACGCTACTGCTGGACTATCTGCGCTCTGAGTTGCGGCTGACGGGCAGCAAGTCCGGTTGTGACGGTGGCGAATGCGGTGCCTGCACCGTCCTGGTGGACGGTAAGCCGCATCTTGCCTGTATCGAGCTGGCGGTTCGGGTGGATGGCAAAAATGTGGAGACCATAGAATCCCTGGCAGAAAATGGCCGCCTCTCCCGCCTGCAAAAAATGTTTCATGAGAAACTGGGTACCCAGTGCGGTTTCTGTACGCCAGGCATGATTATGGCATCAGAGGCTCTGTTGCGTTCCGATCCACGTCCCTCCGATGAGACGATCAGGAAGGCACTGGAAGGCAACCTCTGCCGTTGCACGGGCTATGTGAAGATTGTCGAATCAGTCAGAGCTGTCGGCGATGACGACCAGGCTATGGAAGCATGAAACGACAGGTGAAAAAGGACCTTGGGAATATACGCCCCAACCAGGCAGTAGGTGCGCGTCTGCCACTGGTTGACGGAATTGACAAGGTAACCGGCAAGGCCAAATACACAGCCGATCTGGATGCGCCGGATGCGTTGATTGGGGCAATCCTGCGCAGCCCCTATGCCCACGCCGAGATCATCAAAATCGATGTATCACGTGCTCGCGAGTTAGCCGGTGTCAGGGCAGTTATCACTGGTGAGGATTGCGGCGCTCCATTCGGTATATTGCCGATATCCGAACTGGAATATCCGTTGGCCAAGGGAAAGTTACGCTATCGGGGGGATGCAGTTGCCGCCGTGGCGGCAGTGGATGAGGAAACAGCGCAACAGGCACTGCAGTTAATTGAACTCGAGGTACAGGAATTGCCTGCCTACTTCACAGTCGAGGCAGCGCTGGCAGAGGATGCGATCGCACTGCATGAAAAGCATCCCGATAATATTGAGCGCACCGTCAGAGATCAATTTGGCGATGTAGCGCAGGGCTTTGCCGAGGCCGACCTGGTCATGGAACAGAGTTACCACTCAGCCGAGGTGACCCATGCCCACATGGAATCTCATGCGGCGCTGGCAGAATACGATGTTGAGCGAGACAGGCTTACGCTGCAGTCGGTGACCCAGGTTCCTTATTATGTACACCTGATGCTGGCCCAGTGTCTGGATATGGACACCTCCCGTATCCGTGTCATCAAGCCCTTTGTGGGGGGCGGCTTTGGTGCGCGCACCGAGACCCTGAACTTCGAGATGATCACAGCCCTGCTGGCTCGGGCCGCCGGTGGCAAGGTCCGAATGAAGCTACGTCGTGAAGAGACTTTTCTGACCCACAAGGGACGCCCGGAATCCGACATCACGCTAAAAATGGGAATGAAGGTCAATGGCAGCATCACTGCAGTAGAGGTCAAGGTGGTCCAGCGCGGTGGTGCATACGGCGGTTATGGAATCATCACCATCCTCTATTCCGGTGCACTGTTGCATGCCCTTTACGATATCAGCAACGTCAAGTATGAAGGCCTGCGGGTACTTACCAACAACCCTGGCTGCGGTGCCATGCGCGGTCACGGTACGGTCAATATCCGCTTTGCCTTTGAAGCCCTCTTGGACAGTATGGCTGAGGCCCTGGGTATGGATGCCATTGCGGTGCGCCGCGCCAATCTGCTGCCGGATAAATTCGAAACCGTCAATGGACTGAAGAGCATGAGCTATGGCTTGCCACAATGCCTCGACTGGGTCGAGGAGGCCAGTGGCTGGAAGGAAAAACGTCGCAAGCTGCCCCAGGGTAAGGGTATTGGGCTGGGCTGCTCCCACTTTGTCAGTGGAGCCGGTAAGCCAGTGCATTGGACCGGAGAACCCCATGCAACGATCATCCTGAAGGTGGATTTTGATGGTGGCATCACCATCTTCACCGGCGCTGCCGATATTGGTCAGGGCTCTTCCACCATGCTCACTCAGACGGTAGCGCAAGTGCTCGGTGTGGACTACGGGCGCCTGCGTGTTATTGCCAACGACAGCGCCATTACACCCAAGGACAATGGCTCCTATTCATCACGGGTGACTGTCTATGTGGGCAATGCAGCGATGGACGCAGCAGAAAAACTGAAAGCGGTTTTCATTGAAGCCGCGGCGGAAAAACTGGAATGCACCCGGGAACAGGTGGAGTGTCTGGGTGAGGCCTATCAGATCGAGAATCGCCCCGAGATGGCAATTTCCTTCCAGGACATGATTAGTCAGGCGATTGCCGGTACCGGCACGATTACCGTCAAGGGCACCTATTTTGTGCCGCGGGAGTTTCAGGGGATTGGAGAGCATCGCGGCGCTGCGGTCGGTTCGTCACCGGGTTTTTCTTACGCCGCCACTGTGGCTGAGGTCAGCGTTGATGAAGATACCGGGCAGGTGAGCGTGGATAAGATTTGGTGTGCCCATGACTGCGGCTTCGCCATTAACCCACTTTCTGTGGAAGGGCAGATACAGGGCGGAGTCTGGATGGGTATGGCCCAGGCAATCTGTGAGGAGACGCGGTACCAGGAAGGTATGCATATGAACCCCAATTTCCTCGATTATCGTTTTCCCACCATGATGGAGTCGCCGGATATTGAAGTAAAACTTATCGAACCCATCGATCCCAACGGACCCTTCGGCGCCAAGGAAGCGAGTGAGGGCGCACTGTCGAGTGTGCTGGGCGCAGTTGCGTCCGCGGTGCGCGATGCGATCGGTATCGAGATGACCGAGACGCCGCTGACCCCCGACCGGATCCTGTCTAAATTACTGGTGCAGCAAAAGTCCGACAAACGCCAGCAGTCAACAAAAAAGGCAGTCGCCTGATGGAACTTCTGCCAGACTTTGAAGTAATAAGACCAGCCAACGTCGAGGAAGCTGCCCGGAAGGGAGCACTTGAGCATGCCCGTTTCATCAGTGGTGGCACCGACCTGATGCCGAATCTGCGACGCGGCCTCGATGCACCACAAATCCTGGTCGATCTGTCCTGTATTGCCGAGCTGCGTCAGATCGAAAAGACAAAAGACGGCCTGCGCGTCGGGGCAGGTGTCACGTTACAGCAACTGATCTCTGATCCGTATATCCAGACGGAATACAAGGTAATAGCCGACACGGTGACGGAGATCGCGGGCACGACCCACCGCAGCAGTGCGACTGTTGGAGGCAATCTCTGTCTTGACACACGCTGTCAGTTCTACAACCAGAGTGAATGGTGGCGCAGCACCAACGGTTATTGTCTCAAATACAGGGGCGACATCTGTCACGTTGCCAATAAGAGCGAAGTCTGCCGTGCCTCCTACAACGGGGACCTGGCACCCATGATGCTGCTGCACGATGCGCAGGTGGAATTGTTGTCTGCAGAGGGAGGAAGACGCAGCATCGCACTGCGCGACCTGTATCAGGAGGACGGTGCTGCACACCTCCTGCTGAGGCCGGGTGAACTGCTAGTATCGGTGATCCTGAAGAAACTCGACGGCTATCGGAGTGCCTATCGGAAAGTACGCGTACGTGGAGGCATAGATTTTCCGCTTGTCGGTGTCGCTATGGCAATCCGTGGCAGTGGAGCTCATCTTGATGATGTTCGGATCGCGCTGACCGGCACCAATTCGCGGCCGATCATCTTGGAGGGTACAGCTGAACTGGCGGACAAGAGGATGGACGCTGCGACACTGAAGTTGCTGATAAAACTGGTTCGCTCCCAGTCCAAGCCAGTGCACAGTACTTTTACGCCGGGGCAATACCGTAGTAAGGTTGTAGTGAATGTGGCGCGCCGGATGGTCAGAGATCTTTTAGGAATGGAGATAATATGACGGATCATCAAGTAGCTATCGATAGCAGCCAGGCCCTATCCCGGATCAACTTCAGCACCTGTTTCAATGTTGCCGTCCCTTTTATCGATCGCCACCTGCAGGAAGGCCGCAGCGACAAAGTTGCAATCTATACGAGCAGCGGGGCTGAAATCAGCTACGCCCATCTGGCTGAACAGGTCGGTCGCTGTGGCAACGCGCTGCTGGACCTGGGTACGGTCCCGGGCCAGCGAGTCGCTATGATCGTCAAGGATTGTCCTGAATTCTTTTTCTGTTTCTGGGGTGCGATCAAGGCGGGTCTTGTACCAGTACCGCTTAACACGCTGCTTCGAGCCGAAGATTTTGCGTTTATGCTGGCCGATTCTTCTTGTTCCACACTCGTGTATTCACCAGAGTATCGCGATGAGGTTGAGCGCGCCCTTGATCAAATGGATACACCCCCCGCCCATGTATCGTGCGTGGATGATGAAGCGAATTCTCTGACAGTGCTGCTGGCTGCAGCATCGCCGCTACTGGCGCCGGCGGCTACGACCGCAGATGATGATTGTTTCTGGCTATACACCTCCGGATCCACTGGCAGACCCAAAGGGGCTGTGCATAGGCACCGGGACATGGTTGTGACAGGTCAGCATTGCGGGGTCGAAACCCTGGGTCTTGGAGAGCAGGATATCTGCTTCTCCGCAGCGAAATTGTTTTTTGCCTATGGCCTGGGCAACGCCATGAGCTTTCCCCTCTGGGTGGGAGGCAGTACCGTGCTGTACGACGGTTTCCCGACACCAGAATCGACCTTCGACATTATCGGACGTTTTAAACCGACCGTGTATTTTGGAGTGCCCACGCTCTACGCCGCGCAGCTGCAAGCTCTGACATCACAGTCCCCAGATCTATCGTCGTTGAGTTATTGCATCTCTGCAGGCGAGGCATTGCCCTCAGATATCTTTCAGCGCTGGCAGCAACGAACAGACCTGACGATTCTGGACGGCATCGGCTCCACTGAAGCCTTGCATGTGTTTATTTCCAACAGACTCGATGACGTCAAAATCGGTACCAGCGGTCGCCCGGTACCGGGTTATGAGGCGAAAATAGTGGGCGAGACAGGTGCAGAGGTCGCACCGAACGAAACTGGTCAATTGCTGATTCGCGGTGATTCAACCGCCCGCTGCTACTGGAATCGTCCCGAGAAGACCGCCGAAACGATGGTACGCGGCTGGCTAAAAACGGGAGACACCTATTTCGAGGATGATGAGGGTTACTATCACTACTGTGGTCGCGACGACGATATGCTCAAGGTAGGTGGCATCTGGTGTTCACCATTTGAGATCGAGGAGCGACTGATTGAGCACCCCGATGTGCTGGAGGCGGCGGTCGTCGCACAAAGGGATGAGGCCGATCTGGTCAAACCAGCCGCCTATATTGTACTTGCCGATGGGGCAGCTGCTGGTGTGGAGTTCGAGCAGGAGCTGCGCGGACACTGCAAGCAGGGGCTGGCTCACTACAAATACCCACGCTGGTTTTATTTTGTCGATGAATTACCCAAGACGGCGACGGGGAAGATACAGCGTTTCAAGCTCCGCGTTTCTGCAGCTCACGTTCCTGCAGCTCAATAGTTGGTTGGGCAACTTTTTAGCTTCAAACTCCCATCAATCCTTCTACGGGTTACGAAATCGGAGTACTAGTTTTCCAGTACGAAAGCAGTTGCTTCTAATTCAATCTTGCCCGGTTCATCGAGAAGGGTGGAAACAAAATCATGCTCGTTGCTGGATAGTGGCAGTTCATATGGCGTTTCCAGATGCCACCGAATTCCCGCCGTGCGGCCAATATTGACCGGCTTGTCAGAACAAAAGGTTCCCCGACGTCGATGCCGATCTTCATGCTCATGCCTCAATCCTATCCCTTACCATGGCCCTGACTTCATCTTTCACCACCTTACCCATTGCATTCCTCGGTAGGGCATCGACAAAGATAACTTCGTGTGGAATGGCGAAACGGCCGATGCGCCCGTCGAAATGGCGGAGCACCGCTTCGGCCTCAAGCTCGGCACCTTTCTCTTTGGCGACGACCGCAATGGCGACCTCGCCCCATTTATCGTTCGGCCGGCCGACGATGGTTGCCTCGCTGATGCCCGGGCAATCGGCCAGGATGTTCTCCAGCATCGCCGGATAGATGTTCTCGCTGCCGGAGATGATCAAGTCCTTCTTTCTATCGTCGATGTAGAGGAAGCCGTCTTCGTCAAAACGGCCGATATCGCCGGTATAGAACCAACCGTCCTTCAGGGCTTGCTGGGTCGATTGCGGATCGTTCCAGTATTCTTTCAAGACATTAGGGCCTTTCACCAGCACCTCGCCGGATTTTCCGGCGGGAAGGGTTTGGTTGTCGTCGTCGACCACCTTGACCTGGCAATGCAGGGCCGTCTTGCCGCCGGAACCGATACCACGCTGTGCCGTCTCGATGGTGAGATAGGTGGCGAGCGGCGTTGTTTCCGTCGAACCGTAAACCTGGATGAGCGGAACGCCTTTGTCGTGGATCCTCTCGATCAGCGACGTTGGCACCAGGGTCGAGCCGGAGGAGATGCAGCGCAGTCGGGAAAGATCAGCGGTCTGCCAGCGAGGGTGGGCCAGCATGGCGGTCAACTGCGTCGGCACCAGGACGGTGAGATTGATACCGCGCTGCTCCAGGATGTCGAAGGTCTGCCCGACTTCGAACACGGGCGTCAGGGTCAAGCTGGCACCGACGTGCAGGGAAGGGGTGGAGAGAATGTTCATGCCGCCGACATGGAACAGCGGGATGGTCACCAGCACCTCATCGTCGCCAGTGAGGCCGTGCATATGGCGGCTGTTGACGGCATTAAAGAAGATGGCGTTCTGCGACAGTACTGCGCCCTTCGGTCGCCCGGTGGTGCCAGAGGTGTAGCAAAGCAGGAAACTGTCTTCGAGGCTGGCGTGAGCATCAGAACCCGCTCCTTCGGGGGAGTCGTCCAACAAACTTTGATATGTGGGCCAGTCGGTTTCGGCGTCTTCATCCAAAGAGATAAAGGTCATTGTTGGCAAATCGTCGACAATGCCCTCGATCAGATTGTGAAGGGACGAAGCTGCAAACAGTACCTTCGGCCGGGAATCGGTAAGCACATAGATATGTTCGGGCGCCGCCTGACGCCAGTTGAGCGGCTGGAAGATGGCGCCAAGGCGTGCACAGGCAAAAGCGATGACTAGGGTCTGGGCCGTGTTCTGGGCCAGTAGGGCAACGCGGTCGCCGCGTTCGACTCCGAGTGGAGCTTTCAGGGCTGCCGCCATGCGGGAGACATCGCGGGCCATCTCGGCGTAGGTCAATTCGAGCTCACCGCACCGGACGGCCATCTTGTCGGGGGTGAAATCTGCGTGTTTATCGATCCAGTCCGAAAGGTTTATGAGCGTGCCTTCCCCGTTCAATCGCCGACCCTTATGACCGTCATCATCATCGTGTCGCCAGCGGCGCAGCCAGTGAAAAGTCCCAGCCCGCCGTCGCGGTGGACCAGTTTCTCGATCAGCTCGAGGGTGGTCCTTAAACCCGTTGGCCCCTGGGAGTGACCCCAGATTAGCGAGTTGCCGAAGTTGTGCATGTTCATGAGGTCCAAGCCGATTGAGTATAGGAACTATTAACGCCCTATTCAGAGATATCTGCAAGTATGATTTGATGGCTGCAGGGCATTTTCTATATGGCACTGCAAGCGTTCGTCAGGCAATGCTTGTGGATGATTTGGACATAATACGTATGCAACTTGATTATCCGATAATGATCACGGGTCGATCAGGTGGTGCTGATCTATCTGATGACGAGCTTGTTCGTCTAAGTGCCAGTCTTCTCGGACTTTTCCGAACACGTGAAAACCAATGGCTTCAGTATCAAAACGGCGTAATTGACGAGAGAACGTGGCGCACTTACCAGACGGCAATTCCGGCGGTACTTACCACCGAGTTCATGAGGTCATGGTGGAGAAATCGTTCTTTACGGGGAGAGTTTGACGAAGGATTTGTTGTTGTCGTCGACAAACTTCTCGAAGAACATCCTCTGGGTTCTGCTACGTCCCTTCGGGAAGGCATGGGGTTCGACCCTCTTTAGCGTACGAGTGGGCTGACTCTAAAAGGAGGCAGTTTGTAGCCCGGTGCTCAGTCGCTCACCTCACGCCGCTCCGACATTTTTCGAAAATGATCCTTGGCGTTGGGTTCTAAGGCCTCTCCTTGCTTGCCCCGGAGGGCGACCGGAGGTGACGCTGCTACAGACAACTGCAGTTCGAAGCGCTGGCTTGTCGGGATATCACAGACCTCGTCGTCACAGGCCTGCCAACGAACTTCGCCTGACACTTGAATTTCCGTAGCGCCACTGCCAAGTCCACCGGAGACGGTCACTGGCAGGCGCAGCTCGAACACGCCGTCATGCACCTGGAAGGACTCGCCCGTACCCATCAGGGTGTGTGGCGTGGCGGTGGGTCGAACGAGCGGGCGTTGCACGACGTGATCGAGTTCATCGAGGACTACATCGACGGCTACGGAACCTTGCGGCGCCGGTTCGGCGTAGACATGTCGACCGACTGGAACACTGAAGCTGATCACCAGATCCCTCTGCACTGTGGGCGCCAGCATGTCTCCATCCAGTGCGACATTCACCTGGACCTCTTGTGGTGCGGCTTCGCTTACACCGGCTTCATGAAGGGTCTGACCTTGAGCGGCTCGAAGTAATTGTTCGGGACCCGCACGCACAGCCAGGTTGTTGTCAAAAAACTTATGCGTAATGGTGCCTTCCTGATTCAGCACATAGGTGCCGGGGTAGGGTATGCCGTACCAGGGATGATCGGTCGGATCGATCAGAGTATTCAGGATACCGAATGAACGGATGACTTGTGAATCCGGATCGGAGAGCAGGGTGTAGGTGATGTTGTGAGCATCGGCGAAGTCTTTTAGAGCATCAGTTTCATCGTAGCTCAGTGCATATACCTCAATGCCTGCTTCATCAAAGTGTTGCATGCCTTTCTGCAGCTCGACCAGCTGCGAACGACAAGGCGGTCACCAGACGGCCGAACGGTAGAAGATGAACACTGCAGGTTGTTCGCCACGATGCTCGTGTAGATTGAAAGGCGTGCCGTCTGCAGTTCTGCAGAGTACGTTGGGAATTGGCTCGCCAACGGCGGGCCCAGTAGGGAACTCACCGCGGGGATCACTGCGCGGTCCATTGCCTGGCCGGAAAGGACCAATGAAGCCGTCACGATCCTGCCAACCTGTTTCGACCTGAGTTGCGCGTGTTTCCATGTCTGGTTGCATACCGTTCCCCTGTTCTAGATTGGATGAAGCCGCACCGGCACATCTTTTATGCCTCTGATGAAATTGTTAGACAGCCGCTCGACATCACCCACCACTTCTACCTGATGGAATCGTTTCATGATCTCTTCCCACAGGACGCGTAGTTGCATTTCTGCCAACCTGTTACCCATGCAGCGGTGTACGCCGAATCCAAAGGCGACGTGAGCTCTCGCGTTGGGACGGTCGATGATCAGTTTCTCGGGATCTTCGAACACAGTTTCGTCACGGTTGCCAGAGAGATACCACATGACCACCTTGTCACCCTTTTTAATGTGCTTGCCGCCAAGTTCGTAGTCTTCCAGTGCGGTACGGCGCATATGGATCACCGGTGTTTGCCAGCGAACAATCTCGGCCACCATGTTGGGGATGAGGCCAGGGTTGTCGCGTAGCTTCTGGTACTGATCGGGGTACTTGTTAAGTCCGATCACGCCGCCACTGATGCTGTTGCGTGTGGTGTCGTTGCCGCCGACAATCAGCAGAATTATGTTGCCGAGGAAAAGCTCGGGATCCTCGTTCATGCGCGCCGTTTCCGGGTTGTTCTGTAACATGGAGATGAGGTCGAAAGAGGGTGGCTGGCCTGCCTTCGCCATCCACAGATTATAGAATGCGGCAGCGCAACCCATGAGCTCATCATAGCGCTCCTGCATGTCGATGCTGTCATCGCCGGTCACCTGAGGCACGGCAGTGGCGATATCCGACCAGTGAACCAGTTTGCGGCGTTGCTCGTAAGGAAAGTCGAACAGCGTGGCCAGCATTCTGGCGGTCAACTCAATCGATACCTCCTGTACCCAGTTGAAGGTCTCACCCACAGGTAAGTTTTCCAGGATGTCGATGACGTTCTTCCGGATCAGCGGCTCAAATTCCGCCAGATTCTTGGGTGCCACAGATGGAGATACCGCCAACCGTTGTTTGGCGTGGTCCGGTTCGTCCATAGCGATGAAATTCTTTCCCTGGATCTGACCTTCTGGTGTCACCAGGTCGACGATCGAGATGCCCCCTTTTTCTGATGAAAAGATGCTGTTGTTGGTATCCACTTCTTTGATCAGCTGATGGCTGGTGACCGACCAGAAAGGACCATTGGCGCTGTCGGCTACGAAATGAACAGGTGCCTCTTTGCGCAGGCGTTCGAACCAGGGCTGCCAGGTATCGTTCTGGTATATCTCTGGCCGGCTGACATCAAGTTCCTCAAGTGGAACACCAATCACGTCATCATGAATAGGGGTAGTCATAGGTATCTCCTGATCGAGAAATAGCAATCTAATTGGTGGGTTCCGTCTCTGCCGTGACCCAGGATATAGGTTGGTTCAGAGTGTCTGGAAAATTTTTCTGCCAATAGCGGATGGCAGCGTCATGGGTTTGGGTTGAAATAGCTTGTGCTGTTTCTGCGTCACCTTGTTCGATGGCCTGCAGCATTTTTTCAGACTGTCGAAGGTGCGCCTTCCAATGGTCAGCGTCGTATTCAACATTTGAATGTTCGCTCATACGGTGTAATGCACTCACGAGAAAAGCCAGTACTAAGTTTTTTGAACCCGATGCCACCAGTTCGTAGAAGCGACGGGCTTCCTGTACCGATGATTTCGGATCACCAAAAGTGGCGCGTAGACTGTTCAAGCTTTCGTGGAGTGCCGCGATATCCTGATGCGTTGCGTTGCGCGCGGACTCGGCCGCCAGTATCGGGTAGATCGATTTTCGTGCATCGAGCACTGATCGAAAAGTTGCATTCGCAAACTGTAACTGTAATGAGAGCGCACTGGTCAGATGGTCCAGCCCGGGCACATTTACTATGGGGCCGCCACCTGGACCTGCTTTGATGCGTAGCGCGCCCTGAAACTCGAGAAACCTCAGTGCTTCACGCACAGTACCGCGTGCAGC
>Ga0066847_10000081_pt1 | contig 33653 bp, 38 predicted proteins | sample ETNtaG_11_FD_65490 | JGI IMG/M metagenome (GOLD analysis project Ga0066847, IMG submission 65490) | Marine microbial and viral communities from oxygen minimum zone, Eastern Pacific Ocean - ETNP201310SV74 | ecosystem: Environmental > Aquatic > Marine > Oceanic | place: Pacific Ocean: Eastern... | reverse complement strand
GTCTCGGCCTCTGCGCGGATCCGACGTGAGTCTGTTTCGGCAGCCGACAGGACGCTCTCAGCCTCGGTTCGGGCTTCGCTTGCCGGTACCAACTCTGCCTCCATTCGCGCCTCGGCCATGTCGGCACGGTCCGAAGCCGATTTCAGGTCGCTCCTCAGCGACTTGATCTCCTGGCCGGCCCTGTCAAGCAACTCGTCGACCTCAAAGGGGTCGTAGCCACGCATCTTGGTGCTGAAGTCAGCTTCGTCCAACACATGCAGGATGTCACCGGTGTCCATGCCCGAATCGTAACCCTGGACCTGTAGCGGTCCTTGCACCCCCACCTGATCCTCAGGAACAGATGGCGCCCATCAGGAAGGAGATCGCAAAGAACGCCACCAGTGGCGACAGATCCAGCGCCATTGCGCCCATGCGTACTGGAGGAAGGAGTCTCCGGAGTGGCACCAGGACCGGGTCGGTGATCGTGTACAGGAACCCGGCAACGGTAGCCATGGAGCCGTGTGGCGAGATCGGGAACCAGGACAGCACCACCCGCACCAGCAGGACGAATATGTACAACTGCAGGAGCGTGCAGATCAGAGATGCCATGGTAGAAGTCGCAGCTCAGCTGGTGGAGTCCGTGTCTTCCAGCCGTCTGCGGTCCTCGGCAGAGACCTCCACGTCAGCGGGAGTGAGCAGGTACACCTGGCTGGTGACCCGCTCCATCTGCCCTTCGGTGCCGTAACAGAGGCCGCTGGCGAAGTCGATGATCCGCCGGGCTACCGTGCCATCGACACCCTGCAGGTTCACGATCACCGGTTGATTGGCCTTGAACCTGTCGGCGAGTTCAGGAGCCTCGTTGAACGACGCTGGTGCGACCGTGTGCGGTTTGGCAGCTACAGCGGGTTGGAGTGGACGAACCGTTCCGCTTGGCTCCATCGGGCGAGCCCGCACCGAAGTTGATGACCCGTCAGCAGCCCTCAGAGGATGCACGTTGCCGGGATTCTCGGCGGCGGCACGTGCCTCGACGAACTCACCAGATGACAGAGGGCCGCGGTTCACCCAGGGTTCAGCCGCGTAGTCCTCGTACGCGTCATCTGGTCCAAGACCCAGCCACAACAGGGCTTTCCTCATTATGGGCATCGGCTAAGGCTTCCATCCCTGGTTGCATCGGTCACGGAGCCCCGTGGCCTGACGTGGATGGTACCTGTAGAGCAGGTCAACATGCTGACACCACGCGCCTGAGCATCCGGTGCAGTACGTGCATGACAGAACTCCGGTCAGATGCAGCCTCGTGCCACCCCGTGTCACCGTGGCAGCCTCTCACCGAAGAGCGCCCTTCCCACCCGCACCATGGTTGAGCCCATGTCCACGGCAAGGTCCATGTCGTCGGTCATTCCCATCGAGCGCTCGGCAAGGTCCAGGCTGTCGGCGAGTTCTGCAAGCACCTTGAAGGCCCGCCTTGTGGCTGCAGGGTCACCGGCGGCACCCACGGTCATGAGGCCGGCCACATCAAGTCCCGAGTCAACCCCACGCGCAACGAGTTCCTCCACCTCCGAGGGTGGGCATCCGGCCTTTCCCTCACCGTTGAGGGGATCCACCTGCACCAGAATCCTCGCTCCGGAATCGCGCTTGGCAATCTCATCCAGTAGCGAGGCTCGGTCAACCGTCTGCCAGAGCTTCACTACTCCTGCAAGACGCCTGACCTTGTTCCTCTGAAGTCCTCCGATCATGTGCCAACCGACCCGTCCAGGGGACAGTTGCCTGTTCTTCTCGAGCAGTTCCTGGGCGTAGTTCTCACCGACGTCCTGGAAGCCTGCTGCCAGTACCGATGACACGACCTCAACCGGAAAGGCCTTGGTGACCGGGAGAAGGCGCGTCCGACCTCCACTCCTGACATCCAGGTGTCCTTGAATTGCCTCGAGCCGGTCCAGTACCTGGCCGGCTGGTGGCACGGGTCGGTTCTCAGGCGGCATCCGGCCCAGTCCCTTCTGCAATCACTGCCAGCATTGCCTGACGCTTTCCTGATCCGGTGGCCCTGTATGACCAGTAGCGGACATCACATGACGTGCACGCCCCATCGATCTCGAAGTCGTTCACCCCTGCCCTCTCCAGTGATGCCACGACGCCTGCTGGTAGATCCAGGGAAGGCAGGCCGGCACGGGTCACCGCCGTGACCTCCGTGCCCAGTTCTCGAGCCATAGCGGCGAGGTCATCGCCACCGAACTCGTAGCAGCAGGAATGGATGCATGGTCCGACCAGAGCCCTCTGTGGACCCCCGACCAGACTCCTGAGCTCTTCAGAGGCCTTCTCCAGAACTCCAGCGGCCAGACCGCGCCAGCCTGCGTGCACGACTGCCAGGCCCCCCCTGTCGGCGATAAGGGCCACCGGGGCACAGTCGGCCACCTGGACGCTCAGAACACAGCCGGGTTGTCTGGTCACAGCAGCATCGGCCTCTGAGCCGGCGGCTCCGCCAGGCTCCTCAACCGTTACCACCGAGACACCGTGTATCTGGTTCAGCCAGGTCCATGCGCTGTCCCCACCCGCGGTATCTGTGAGCGTGCAGCGTCGCTCCTTCAGGAACCCGTCGGGGTCGTCGACGGCGAGGTTGCCATCAGCGATCTCTGACATCTGGACCACTACAAGGTGGCCCGACGGGAGCGCCCGCCGTGTCAACACCCGGGACATCTGGGCTACTTCAGGAAGCTCGGCACATCCAGGTCGTCATCATCGTCAGAAACGAGATCGGAGAAGACGTCTATTACCGGTGTCTCGGTCGTGGCCGAAGCGCTACGGGTGGAACCCGATGGTCGGTCACCGTCCCAGCGGTCAAACCCGGCGGCGATGACGGTGACACGCACATCGCTGCCCATCTCGTCATCGACAACGGTTCCGAAGATGATGTTGGCGTCGGGATGGGCCACACCGTGAATCACCTCGGCAGCCTCGTTGACCTCAAAGAGGCCGAGGTCGCTGGGACCTGAGATGTTCAACAGGATTCCCCTGGCACCCTCAATCGAGGCCTCCAGCAGGGTGCTCGAGATTGCCTTCCGGGCTGCATTCAGAGCACGGCTCTCACCGGTTGCCTGGCCTACACCCATTAGGGCCGAACCGGCGTCTTCCATGACGGTCTTCACGTCAGCGAAGTCGGTGTTGATGAGCCCGGGCGTGGTGATCAGCGAGGTGATTCCCTGGACGCCGTGTAGGAGAACCTCGTCGGCGAGCTGGAAGGCCTCCAACAGCGGTGTTGCCTCATCGGAAATCGAGAGCAGCCTGTCGTTGGGTATGACGATCTGGGTGTCGACCTTGTCCTTGAGTTGGACGATTCCGTGCTCGGCCTGAACGGCCCTGCGCCTGCCCTCAAAGCCGAACGGCCGTGTTACCACTCCGATGGTCAGGGCTCCAACCGCCCTGGCGACCTCGGCCACAACCGGAGCTGCGCCCGTACCGGTACCGCCACCCTCACCGGCGGTGATGAAGACCATGTCGGCGCCTTCAAGCGCCTCTTGGATGTCGCTGCGGTGTTCCTCAGCCGCCTGGCGACCGAGCTCGGGGTCGGCACCGGCACCCAGACCTCTTGTCAGCTCACGGCCAATATCCAACTTGACATCCGCATCGCTCATGAGGAGAGCCTGTGCGTCGGTGTTGATGGCGATGAACTCCACGCCTCGCAGGCCCGCATCGATCATCCTGTTGATGGCGTTCACCCCGCCACCACCGATGCCGATGACCTTGATTACGGCCAGATAGTTCTGTGGGTTGCCCACCATTGATTTCTCCTGATCTCCGGCCGCCCGTCTGGCAGCAGTAGCGAACGGCGGACGGTCCAACTCGAACCCTCAGGTCGACCTTGAGGGTTTTGGGTCGCCAACCTCGTTTAGTGGTTGAGAGACTACGAGGAGTAGTCGTCCAACGTCAACCCGTGGCGGAACAAGTTCCCGGACTCAGCATCGCGCTTCATCTCGCACGAGAACCGGATTGTGATGGATGGAGACATCTATTGTGACAAGACACGCCAGCACCACCCAGGTCAGGACGGTGGCAAGAGACCTCATCTCATCTCGGTAGTCGTCTCCGACACCGAGCTCGGCATCCACACCGCCGACCAACTCGGCCCGCACACCGTCACCCGTGGCCACCAGCGCCTCAATCCAGTTCCCCAGGTCGGGGGTCACGTCGGCCGCAGCCCTCAAGAGGAGATCGACTCCCGGAACGACCGTGCCGGGCTGGCCCAGGGCGTCGACCCGCACCGTCGTCAGATCGGCATCAGGTTCCACAACCGCATCCAGAACAGTTCCACTGCCGTCCAGCAGGGCCCTGCGGCCGACCAGATCAACAGCGTTGACCGCCGCTGTCCGTTGCAGCACCGACATGCGGACGGAACCGGGCCATTCCCGCACGACCTCCACGGCTTCGACCCACGGCTCAGATGTGATTCTGCGGTCCACTGCGTCGGTGTCCACCTTCACCATCGGATCACCAAGACGCACCGCTGCAACATCCAGAATCTGGGCACTGGTCAGGTGGCCCGCAACGCCCACAACCTCAACCCTGTCGACATCGAGGAGGCTGCTCCGCGTGGCAGCAAAGCCGCCAGCCCCCACCACGACCACGACGAGCAGGGTCCATGCCCACCAGAGACTGCGCCGGCCCTCCTCTGTGGCTCCATCCCCGCTCACGGGCCCTCGCTGAATCCGACCACCACGGTCTCGGGAAGCAGGTCGACGCCGTGAACCTCAGCCACCCGACGCCTGACCTCGGCCATCAGGGCGAAGATGTCATCTGCCGACCCACCCTGATCAGCCTGAATGAAGTTGGCGTGTCGTTCAGAAACCACCGCGCTACCCACCCGGAGACCCTTGGCACCTGCCAGCTCGATGAGACGACCAGCCGAGTCGCCTGGCGGGTTGGCAAACACTGAGCCCGAATTCTGCCCACCTGGTTGGTTCTCTCTCCTCCAGCGGACGATCTCTGCAATGAGGCCCTCGCCCTCGACCCTCTCCCCCGCCTCGAGGCTCAAAGTTGCTGAAGTGACCACCTGACCACCAGAAACGGAGGACCGCCGATATTCGAGATCCAGATGCGAGGCAGGCACGGTGGTTGTAGTCGCCTGCCCCAGATCCAGAAGGGTCACCTCTGCGAGGACAGCAGCCATGTCTGAACCGTGCCCGCCCGCATTCATGCGGACCGCACCTCCGATGCTGCCGGGTACTCCCACAGCCCACTCAAAGCCCTTCAGGCCCTCTGCCACAGAGAAGCGTGCAACGACCGGCAGGCTTGCAGCTCCCCCGGCTGTCAGGCGGTTGCCATGAACCCGTGCCCTGTCAAAACCGGCGCCAAGTTGGATGACAAGGCCATCGAACCCAGCGTCGGCTACAAGCAGGTTTGAGCCCCGGCCAACGATCAGGGTCGGTGTTCCGGTGCCAGCCAGGGCCGCAGCCACTCCCATCAACTCGGCTTCGTCGTCTGGGCACACGAAGAGCGCCGCCGGCCCGCCGACCCGGTAGGTGGTTAGCTGGGCCAGCCCATGACCGGTCCTCACGCCATATGTCAGAGAGGCATCCTCGAGGCGCTGCCTGACAAGGTTGATGCCATGCGCGTCAGCCACGGTCTCGGGCCTCCAGCATCGCACGAACCTCATCAGGAACGGAGGTGAGGTCCCCGGCGCCCATTGTGAGACAGAGGTCGCCTGCCTCCAACTCATCGGCAAGCTGCACGACGAGTTCCTCCCGACGAACGACGTAGCGAACGTCCTGGTCGGGATGTGCATCTCTGATTGCGTCCACGATGAGCCGGCCCGAGACTCCTGTCCGGGGGCGCTCTCCGGCAGGGTAGACGTCGGTCATGTAGAGGATGTCGGCTCCGTCGAACACCCCGGAGAATCCCTGCCAGAGTTTCTCGGTGCGGCTGTATCGATGGGGCTGGAACACCGCCACAAGACGGTTCCATGTACCGCTCCCTGCTGCCCGGATGGTGGCTTCCACCTCGGTGGGCAGATGTGCGTAGTCGTCGACGAATACAACGCCTGCAGTCCGGCCCCTTTGTTCAAAACGTCGCGCAACGCCGCCGAACCTGGCGAGCGCATGGGACACTGACACCGGATCGGCACCGGCCATTACTCCCACGGCGGCGGCAACCGCTGCATTCCTGGCGTTGTGCGCGCCGGGCAGGGGCAACTCGACTGGCAGAGTTCCTCCGTCGGGGCCCCGGAGAGCAAAGCGAACGCCCTCCCACGACTCCTCCAGGTTCTGGATCTGCCAGTCGGCACGTGCGTCGGCTCCGATGCTGAGGGTGTCAGCTTCGGCAGCCAGGCCTCTGCCGCCCTCGTCGTCAACCCCGACCAGTACCGGCCCGTCGGTCTCCGACACGAACCGGTGGAACGCTATTTTCAACTTCGCATAGCCGCCGTGGTGTTCCAGATGGTCGGGTTCAAGGTTCGTAACCACGCCGTATTTCCGGGGAAGCATTAGGAACGAACCGTCGCTCTCGTCGGCCTCTACGACAAACAGACGACCGGAGTCCCATGCTGCCCCGGTACCGATCTCGTTCACGTCGCCCCCGATGATGAACGACGGCTTCAGGCCGGCCTCGCGTAGGACCAGGGCCAGCATCGAAGTTGTAGTGGTCTTGCCGTGGGTACCAGCCACAGCAATGGCATCGCGCTCAGCACAGATTGCCGCCAGTACTCCGGCCCTGCTCACAACCGGAATACCTGCCTCTGTGGCAGCCACGCACTCCGGATTTCGGTCAGGGACGGCGGTTGAGCGTGTCACCAGGTCGGCGCCTGCAATATTGCGTGCGTCGTGTCCGACGGTGACAACTACGCCCAGGGCAGACAGACGATCGAGGCCAGCCGATGCCTTCAGGTCGGACCCGGTAACGGTGTGACCCATTGAGGCCAGGACCTCGGCTATGGCACTCATTCCAGCTCCGCCGACACCGACCACGTGGATCCTACATGGGTCCGTAATCACGGGCACCATCTCAGACACGATCGTGCTCCTGCGCAACAGGCTCACCGACCGCGACCCTCCCGACCAGGTCAGCAACCAGATCGGCCGCATCAGCGCGGCCAATCGAGCGCGACTTCTCACCCATCTCCTTGAGGATGAAGGGGTCGCCCAGCAGACTCAGCACCTCGGCTGTCAGCCTGCTTCCATCCAGTTCGGCGTCGGTTACCAGAACCGCGGCTCCAGCCGCCACCAGGCTCTCCGCATTTAGCCTCTGATGGTCTCTCGGCGCACCGGGCAACGGGACAAGAACAGCGGGTCGACCTATCACGGTCAGTTCAGCCACTGTGGTGGCCCCGGCCCGGCAGATGACTAGGTCGGCGGCTGCAAGAAGCGCTGGCAGATTTCTGTCGTATTCCACAGGTCGGTAGTCGACCTGATGGGTGACAGCGGGAGGGTTGGCGACATGATCCGGCCAGTCCCGACGGCCGACCACGTGGTGGAGCACCATGGCCCCACCTGTCCAGCCCTCAACCATGTCGACAACAGCAGCGTTGATACGCCTTGCCCCCAGAGAGCCACCAAATGCGACGAGCAGGGGCGTCGCGTCCATCCCCATTCGGCCACGCTCCGACTGGCGCGAATCCGCGGCTGCGAGATCCCGGACCGCACGGCGCACAGGGTTGCCTGCGAGTACCTCGCGTCTGAGTCCGGTGTCCGGGAAGGCCACTACTGCCGCCACGGCAAAGCGGCCCAGCAGCCTGTTGGCCTCACCGGCAACAGCGTTCTGCTCGGCCACGAGCAATGGTATTCGGAGCAGCGCTGCTGCAAGGCCACACGGAATGCTCGCATAACCACCGGTCGCCAGGACCACCGATGGTCGGTGCCTGATAAGCAGGTAGAGGGCTCTCAAGAGGGCGGCCACAAGCCCGGACATCGACAACAGGTTGGCCGGGGTGAGGCGACGCTGTATTCCACGTCCCGGCAGCACGGTCAGGCCGAAGCCCGCCTCGGGAACCAAGCTCGTCTCGATGCCCCGACGGCTACCCACCAGATGAACGAACTCCGGACCTGGCACAATCGACCGCTCTACAAGCGCATGAGCGACGGCCAACCCGGGCAGCACATGACCTGCTGTCCCTCCGCCGGCGATCACGACACCACCCCTACGCGGAGCAACGGTAACACCGTCAGAAACCCGGCCTCGGCTTGTCACGAGGCCTGTCGTGCGATGTTCAGGAGGATGCCGTATGCAGCCATCGTCACTACGAGGGCACTCCCCCCGAAGGAGACAAAGGGAAGCGGCAGTCCTGTGATGGGTATCACGCCCAGCACCGCGCCAATGTTCACAAACGCCTGGACAAGGATCCAGCAGGTCACCCCGGCCGCCAACAACTGACCGAACGCATCCGGAGCCTTCAGCGCCGTCGAGAGACCCACGAGACCGATCACGAGGAAAGCCAGAATTACGATTGCGGCTCCGACGAGGCCCCACTCCTCGGCAACAATCGCAAAGATGAAATCGGTGTGGGCATATGGGAGAAAGCCCCACTTGGCACGGCTCGCTCCTAGGCCGATCCCGCTGATTCCACCGCTCGAGACTGCGACGCCAGCCTGGATTGTCTGCCATCCGGTATTCAACGGATCGTTCCAGGGGTCGAGCATTCCGAGAAGCCGCTGCCTGCGGTAGGGGGCGCTGAGGCTCAGCCCTGCAATGCCGCCGATTCCGAGCACTCCCAGGCCTGCGAGGACGTCCAGACGGGTCCCTGAGAAGAACAACAGGGAACTCACGATGGCCAGAACAATGACCACGGTGCCCAGGTCGGGTTCGAGCATCAGTAGAACGCCGATCGTGGCGGTCACCATCAGCACAGGTCGAAGGGTGAGTCTCAGCTGATCGCTGGGACGACCGGGTCGTGAGAGCAGGTCGGCGCAGTAGAAGAGAACACCCAGCTTGGCGACCTCAGAGGGTTGGAAGGTGATGGGCCCGACGGCGATCCAGCGGGCAGAGCCATTCGCGCTGATTCCGACACCCGGAATGAGGACCATGACCAACAGGCCCACCGCCACGATGATCACCGGCTGGGACAGCACGCGGAGGCGCCGGTAGTCGATGCGCATCATCATGGCCAGAGCGAACAGACCCATGGCGAACCAGATGATCTGTCGCTTCAGGTGGTACCAGGCATCGCCATAGGTGCGTAGATCGTTTACCGACGAGGACGAGAGGACCATCACGACGCCCAACAGGCCCAGCAGCATCGCCATCGCCCCGAGCACCACAAACCGCGCCGACCGTCGTCCCGGCGGCCGGCGGGTGGCCTGTCGGCTCTCCGCCGTAGCCTTCCCTGAACGCGTTCCCTGCGTGCCGGGTATCCGGGTGCCGCTCACCGGCCTGCCTCCATTGCTGCGACGGCCTTTGCAAAGTCGAGGCCCCGTTCCGAATACGAGCCGTACCAGTCAAACGATGTGCACCCGGGTGACAGAAGCACGGTTCCACCACCGGCTGCGCACTCTCCTGCTATTTCCACAGCTCTTGCCATGGAGTCGGCCACCTGTAGCGGAACGCGACCTTCGAATGCTTCCTCGATCTCGCTGGCCGCCTCACCAATGGCAACCACGCAGCGGGGGTTTGCCTCACCGAGGACCGACAGATCGAGTCCCTTGTTGCGGCCACCGGCGATCAGAACCGATCCCGGTAGCCCTGCCAGCGCGACAAGGGTTGCGTGGGGGGTGGTCGCCTTGCTGTCGTCGACGTAGCGAATCCCGTCGTGCTCGGCTATCAGGTTCATTCGGTGGGCCAGACCCCTGAAGTCGGTGAGCACGGCCGCACACGAGTCAAGGTCGGCACCGGAGCGAACGGCTACCGCCGTGGCGGCCTGGGCGTTGAGAAGGTCGTGGGGAAGGCGTCTCGGCATTGAGGAAACGTCGATCACCTCATTGTCGCCATGTAGCAGCCGGCCACCGTGGATCTGACAAAAGGAATCGGATCGACCAAAACCGGTCGCCCCTGCGGGGGCGTGGGCGGCGACCACTGGATCTGCCAGGTTCGCCACCGCATCGGCAGCGCTGTCGACGCCCTCCCAGATCCGTGCCTTGGCGGCCTCGTATGACTCCAGATCTGCATGGACATCAAGGTGGTCGGGGCTGAAGTTGAGCCAGGCAGACGGTGAGGCTGAGAAGCGGCGTACATGGGCCAATCTGAAAGATGACGCCTCGACGACAAAGACCTGGGTCTCAGCGTCATCGATTGCGGCGACCATCGGGGTTTCGGTGTTTGCCACCGCCGCCGCGTGAACTCCGGCATGTTCCAACATTGCGACGATCAGGGTGACAACGGTGGTCTTGCCGTTGGTTCCAGTGACAGCACAGCGCCGCCGATCATCCCACCGGGACGCCAGGTCGTATTCGTCGAGGAGCGGGAAGCCTGCGGCGCCGGCCGCTGCGAAAATCGGGTGTCCATCTGGGATCCCGGGGCTGATCACGGCCTCGGTGCATCCGGTAAGCAGGTGGCTCCAGTCAGAAGGCCGAGGCGCTACAACCAGTTCCACCCCAATGCGCTTCGCATAGTTCTGTGTTGTGGTATCGGGGTGGTCATCAACGGCGAGCACGTTGTGACCGCGTGCCCGTAGGGCTCTCGCAGACGCCCGACCTGTCACACCCAAGCCCAGGACCAGCACGGTGGATTTCACGGCCTGGACACACCGAGCACGTCAACAAGGCCGGCATTGATCGAGTCGGCGTAGAAGAGTCCCAGGCCTGCTGCGGTGCACATGCCTGACAGGATCCAGAAGCGGACGATGACGGTTGTCTCAGGCCAGCCTTTCAGCTCGAAGTGGTGGTGGACCGGAGCCATGCGGAATACGCGCCTGCCGCCGAACATGCGGTAACCGATGACCTGGATCACCACCGAGATGGTCTCGAACACGAATAGGCCTGCGATGATCGGCAACAGCAGTGTCGTGCTGGTCGCCAGGGCCAGTGCCGCCAGGCCGCTGCCGATCGCCAGAGAACCGGTATCGCCCATGAATATCCGTGCTGGAGCGGCATTCCACCATAGGAAGCCGAGGCATCCACCGGCCATTGCTGCTGCGACCACGGCGAGGTCAAGTGCATGCCGGACCTCGTAGATCTCGGGTAGGCGGAACTGCCAGAAGGCGACAACCGTGAACGCCCCGAAGGTGAACACGCCCGCACCGGCCGCAAGGCCGTCAAGACCGTCGGTGAGGTTCACGGCATTCGATGATCCGACTATCAGGAGTACCGCCCAGATCACCCAGAGGACGCTTCCGATACGGATGCCGGGCTGACTGAAGCGGGCGAAGGATATGACTGAATGGGTCGGCGTGTGCTCGACCATCAGGATCGCAAAGGTGAGGCCGACGGCGAGGAGGCCAAACATCTTGGCCCGCTTGCTCAGTCCCAGGTTTCGTTCCCTCACGACCTTGATCCAGTCGTCGAGCAGACCAACGGCACCGCCGCCGACTATTGCCAGCATCACGAAGATGCCTGACATCGTGTAGATCCCGTTGTAGAAGTCGCTGACGATGTAACCCAGAACGGCGCCTGAGACGATGGCCAGGCCTCCCATGGTGGGTGTTCCGGCCTTGGTGTTGTGCCCCTCGGGGCCGTCGTCGCGAATGGGCTGACCGATGCGGTAGTGGGTCAGGGACCTGATCAGGAAGTGCGTTCCGATAAGGGACACGGCCATCGCCACTGCTGCGGCTATGAGGACCCTGATCATGAGTCGCTCCCCGCTGAGGCGCCTCGGGTGCGAGCAAGCTTGGCGGCCTCTTCCCGGACAACGACCCGATCGTCGAATGGACGACTTTCACCGCCAGACACCTGGACTTCCTCGTGTCCCTTTCCGGAGACCACGACCACGTCGCCGGGGCGCGCCAGCGCCAGGGCGGCGCCGATTGCCCTGCGTCTGTCCACGATTGCGTGCGCGGGTGGTTCAGCCATACCCGTAAGAATGTCCGCAATTACCCCCTCGGGTGGTTCACCCCTCGGGTTGTCCGAGGTGACCACGACCAGATCTGCACCCTCATGGGCTGCCCTCCCCATCTCGGGACGCTTGCCGGCGTCACGTTCTCCACCACACCCGAACACCGAGATGACCCGGCCACCGCCGGACACCCCACGGGCTGAGGTGAGCAACTGGGTGAGCGAATCGGGCGAGTGTGCATAGTCGACGATTACGGTGGCCCCGCCCTCTACCTCGAGCGGTTCGAACCTCCCCGGAATCGGAGCAACGCCGGCAAGCGCGTCGACGATGACGGTTGGTTCAACTCCGGACAGAAGCGCCAACTCAGCGGCAACGACGGAGTTGGCGACCGTAAAGTCGCCACCGATGGGAACCTTCACGTCAAGGCCCCTCCAGCAGAATGCAACCCGGTTGAGGTGAACCGTCCGGTCGATTTCGGCCACGGACACCTCAACAACTTCCAGGCCCGCCTCGAGTGCCCTGTCGGCCACCCTCTTTCCATGCTCGCTGTCCACCACGACCACGGCCCTATCGGTAAATGAGCGGGAGAAGAGGCGCTCCTTTGCTGCGGCGTACGACTCCATCGTGTGGTGATGGTCGAGGTGGTCCCGTGACAGGTTCGTGAAGGCCGCGGCCGAGAAACGGGTTCCATCGACACGGTGCTGGTCCAGAGCGTGAGATGAAACCTCCATGACCACCTCGCTGCGCCCCTCGCCAACCCAGGCGGCAAGCTGTTCCTGAAGGTCAGGCGCCTCGGGCGTTGTGAGGGTTCCTGTGAGAGTTCCGATTGTGGCCGGTCGGCGACCTGCGTGTTCGAGAACTGCTGCCAGAAGGTGCACGACGCTGGTCTTGCCGTTAGTTCCCGTCACACCGATGACGTCGAGCTGTTGCGAAGGCACCCCTGAGACCTGTGAGGCCAGCAGCGGCATCAGGCGGCGGACGGAGGGAGCGACGAGCACCGGAACGGCGAGGTCGAGGGTCCGCTCCGCAAGCACGGCTACGGCTCCCGCCTCTACGGCCTCACGGGCGTATGCGTGGCCGTCGCTGTTGTGGCCGGTAATGCAGCAGAAGAGATCGTCGGATGTGACCATGCGGGAGTCGTGGACGACTCGCCCGATGTCTGGGTCGCCGCCTGTCGCCGGCAGTGTCGAGGCGGATTGTTCGGTGGCCGCCAACAGCGCGGATAACAGCATCTCACCCGATGCCCGACAGGGCAGCCTCCTCGGCGGCCTGGAGGTCGGACGCCCTTGCCGGCGTGGTGGCCATTACCCTTCCGACCTGGTCTAGGCCCGTCCTCTCAAACTCTGACGGTATCCGTAGCTGCCTCACGGCGAACTGCGCGTAGTCGGAGAAGATCGGTGCGGCTGCCCTTCCACCTGAATAGGTCTTGCGAGCCGGTTCATCGACAACGACGAGAATCACCAACTCGGGTGCCTCCGCGGGAAGGAAACCGGCGAAGCTGGCGACGTAGCGAATCTCGTCCTTGTCCTCGCCATATCCACCCTTGGCAAGCGGCTTCCATGCGGTGCCGGTCTTGCCCGCAATCCGGTAGCCCGGCACCTGGCCTCGCGTCCCTGTTCCATCTGAGACGACAGCCTCCATCATCGAGACCACGCTGCGTGCGATACCCGGCGAAACCACCTCAATCTGCTCGGCAACCTGGATCGGTGTAAACACTCCGCCATCATCCAACGAACCGCGTACCAGTGTGGGCGCGGGTCGCCGACCATCGTTTGCCAGCGTCGCGAATGCTGTGAGCATCTGTATTGGCGTGGCTGAGACTCCCTGCCCTATGGCGATTGTTGGAAGGGAGGTCCCGGACCACTTGCCGACAGGTGTAAGGATGCCTCGGGCCTCTCCGGGAAAGCCCAGGTCTGTGACCGCTCCGAGCCCGTAGTCGAGGAGTTGTCGGTACAGGGCCTCCTCGCCGAGATCCTGGGCCCACAGGATCGTTCCGACGTTTGAAGACTGGCGGAGGATGTCGGCCACGGACCACTCCTCTATCCCATGCGGAAACGAGTCCTTGAAGTCGGCATCATGCACGAACACATTGCCTGGCACCTCTCTGACAGTGTCGGGTGCAGCGGTACCTGTCTCGAGGACGGCCGACATGGTGAGCGGCTTCATTATCGATCCGGGTTCGAACGTCCAGGTGGCAACCTTGTGTTCGGTCGAGGGGCGCACCACCTCGTCATCACCTCGCGTAACCGTCGCCGAGGCGAGCACCTCGCCGGTTATCGGGCTCATCGCCACCAGAGTGCCGCCCTTGCCGCCTGCGGCCTCGACTCCGTCTACAAGGAGACGCTCGGCCTCAAACTGGAGTGCGCGGTCAATTGTCAGCACGAGGGAGAGGCCCTGCTCCGCCGGTTCAACCCGGTACTCGCCGCCGGGAATGGTCGATCCACCCAATCCCGCCTCGACGATCATCTCTCCGTTGGTTCCAGAGAGGAGGTTGTCGTAGACGAGCTCCAGACCGCTGATCCCGTTGTTGTCGATGTCAGTCCTGCCCAGAAGCGCCAGTGCTGATCCATCACCAGGTCGCAGCCGCGCACTCTCGGGCTGGGTATAGACACCTGAGAGGTCAAGCGCCATGGCTCTGTCAGCGATCTCGTCGTCAACCTGTCGGTCAAGGTAGACAAAGGAGCGTTGGCTGGAGAGGCGCTCCTCAAGCACCTGGATGTCTGTGCCCAGGACCCCGGCTAACGCCATTGCGGCCCCCGCAGGATCGTCGATCATCCCTGGATTGGCAACCACCGACTGGCGTGGAACCGAGAGGGCCAGATCAACCCCGTTGCGATCAACGATCGCTCCCCGGGCGGCCGGAAGGGTCACGGTGTGGATCCGTTGGGCCAGGCCCCTCTCCAGGTAGCGGTCGGGTTCCATTATCTGGAGCTCCACGAGCCTCCATCCGAGCAGTCCGGACAGAACCATGAAGATAAGCCCGACGAGCACGATCCGCCTCTTGAGGCGCTTCTGGGCGCCGAGGCGTAGGAGATCGCGACTGGAGCCTCTGCCGGTGGCGGTTGTCGCCGCAGGTGCGGTGCTCAACGGACCCGTAGCGAGAAGGGGTTCTCTGACGGAGTCGGAAGCGGATGAAGGGGGTCACCGGGAACTACGGCCGGCAGGTAGAGGCGGTTGGGTGGCGGTGTCATTCCCAGGCGCCCGGTGGCAGCACTCAGGATCCGGGATGGGCTCTCGAGGCGGGCCACCTCCTCTCGGAGGACCTGTGATCGCTGCTGGCCGTACTCCAGACGATCCTGCAGGCTGTCAAACTCGAACTGTCCGTTGACGAGCACGCTGTGCAGCGATGCCATTGCCAACAGCGCTACGAAGAACCCGAAGACGCTCAGGGCCCCCATGGCCCCGAATGCCGGTCTGCCGCCGGTTGCGGCCCGGCTTCCAGCTGTGCTGCGGGTAGCCCGGTCAGGAAATACCTCGCTGCCTCCAACTGGTCTGACTACCGCTGTCATGCCCGCTCCAGAATCCGTAGGCGGGCACTGGCTGCGCGGGGGTTGTGCTCGACCTCAGCCGCTCCCGGTCGAAGCGCCCTTCTTCTGATTGCCACGGCCTCAGGCCGGGCACCACATCCGCAGGGCAGTTGGGGAGGACACTTGCAGCCGCCGGTCACGGCACTGTCAAACCTGACCTTGACCAGGCGATCCTCGCCCGAATGGTAGGAGATGACCACTCCCCGCCCACCGGGCTTCAGATGCCGTATAGCCGCATCAAGGCCGACGGCCAACTGTTCAAGTTCCGAGTTCACCTCGATGCGTATTGCCTGGAAGGTCCGCTTGGCCGGATGCCCGCCTGTGCGACGTGCCGGAGCGGGTATTGCGGAACGGACCAGGTCAGCCAGCTCTGCCGTATCGGTGAGTGGTCTGGCTGCCACGATCGCCTCGGCGATTCGACGGGCGTAGCGCTCGTCAGAGTTCCGGTAGAGCAGATCGGCCAGCGCGCTCTCGCTGTAACCGTTTACGACCTCTGATGCCGTGCGGCTACGTGTCTGGTCCATTCGCATGTCGAGGGGTCCCGCGTCGCGGTAGCTGAACCCGCGGTCGAGGCGGTCCAGTTGTGGCGAGGAGACGCCAAGGTCAAACAGGAATGCCGAGATCTGTCGGGTGCCGACCCGGTCGAGAACGAGGCCGAGGTCTCCGAAGTCCGAGTGGTGCAGCAGTGCGCGATCTCCGAAGACCGAGAGCCGTCTGCCTGCGGCTGTGAGTGCGTCGGTGTCCCTGTCAAGACCGATGAGGGTGGAGTCCGGGAGGGCTTCGAGCAGCGCTGCCGCGTGGCCGGCTCCTCCGAGGGTCGCATCAAGGATCAGCCCTGCCGGTACATCCGACAGAGCTTCGATCACCTCGTCGAGCATCACGGGTTGATGCTGGAAGTTCTCTGTCGGGTCTGGTCTGTCTGTGTCCATCTGCTCATCTGTTTCCGCGGTTCTGTCCGCATCGCAGCGGTGGGTCCTGCGCCGGCTGCGAACGGTCATCAGCCTCATGGTCTCCCCAGCCGTGGGCTCAAATCCCGCTCCCCCGACGAAAAGCCTCGGCGACGGAACGGTCCAGTTCGTCGGCCATTCCCTCCCAGTCGGGAGCGTTCCAGATCTCGATCCAGTCGATGGCTCCACAGACGACCACGTCGCGTTCGAGTGCAGCGAAATCCCTGAGCCTCGGGGGAACGATGATTCGTCCTTGGGGATCCAGCCTGACCTCCTCGGAGCGGGCTGCGAGGCCTCGAAGGACAGCAGGTTCCGTCTCTCCTGAGCGGACCTCCTCTTCGAGGCGGCGCACCATGGATTCGAAGCGGTCAGCGGTCCAGAGGGCGACACAGCCGGCCCAGGGTGAGAGGTAGGCGGGTCCGTCGAAGTGGGCGCGGAACTTGGCTGGCATGACAAGACGTCCCTTGTCGTCAAGGGTGTGGTCGTGCGTCCCGACGAATGGCATGGCCAGATCTCCCCTTCCCTCCATAACGCTCCACTTTATGGGGATTTAACCCACATAGCAAGCCAGGGAACCCACCTTTCCCCAATCAGGGGGCCAACTGAAGAGGATTCGGGCGTAAGCGAAGGGTGCGCAGGACCCCATGAGAGGCAGAGCAGCGAAAACAGGACGTAAAGCAGCTGTGCCCGACCGGAGTGAGCGAACCTCAGGGAAGCTGGCCCAAAAGGGCCTCGGCGAGTTCCCCGGCATCGACCCCGAGGCCGACGGCCACTCCCTGCAGATCGGCAGACACAGCCTCCTCGGGCTGGAGTCCGAATAGCCGGACCATCTCGCCGGGCCGCCATCGAAGAAGAGCAGCGCACTGGAAGCGGGCTCCACCCCTATTGCGTCTCTGGCTTATCCCGACGACCTTCCGGCCTCCGACCAGAACCTCGCCGGGGCCAATCCCGGCAAAGCAGACCACCTCCGACCACCTGGTAACGACCATCGGACCGTGGTGAACCGTCGCCTCGACATTTATCTCGGCGAGCGCCGCACACCATGCACCGCCAAGCCAACCCACTGATCGGGAGACGTCATCGTTCCAGAGCGGATCTCCCCGCGGCAACAAGATGTCGATCCACAGGACCTCGCCGGGACCTACCAGAACGGCTCCTCCGCCGGACCTTCGCCGCACCACCGACGGCTCCTCGAGCACGGGCATCACCCTCTGGCCACTGCCGACCACCACGGCGACATCTTCGACCTCGTGAACCAGCACACGACGATCGTCGAGGGAGGGCTCTGATCTGTGTCTCTCGGCGATGCTCCCGACCGGGCGCTCAACCACCCAACCTGGCGACATCAGGCACCCTGCTCCATCTCCCTGCACCACTCCAGCCACACCAGCACATCTGCGACATCGGGTTCACGCTCGGCGTCGCCGTACTGGGTCAATGCACGAAATCCCGCGTACGTGGCGTCCGGAAACGGTACAAACGGGGCTCGACGCCACCAACCGCGGGAGGCGAGACGATGAGCCTGTCGCACAGCAACAGGCCAGAGGACGGGCCGACGCAACAGGGCGAGGGCGAGCGCTGCCACCTTGCCGACGCTCACGAGGAAAGCACCAACTCACCCAACGACATCCAGCCGACCGCCGCTGCACCCACGAGCGGTCCATCTGAGCCGAGCCCCGCTGGAACGATCCTGGCGCCATGAGTGAAGTCCAGCCCGCAGTGCCTGCTCAGCTCCTTTTGAGCAGCGTCGAAGAACTCGTCGCCGAAACCGAGTGCCACCGACCCGGCCACCACCGTCAGAGGAAGGTCAAGGAGGTTCACGACAGACGCCACAGCCCTACCTACCAATTGGCCGGTTCGCCTGCGTACCTCCGCCGGGGCATCTTCGACGGGATAGCCGAGTTGGCGGGCAATGGAAGGGCCCGATGCCATAGCCTCGAGACAACCCCGGCTGCCGCATGCACACGGCGGACCCTCCGGGTCGACGATGACATGACCAACGTGACCGGCGTTACCCTCATCGCCGTCGAGTAGACGCCCGTCGACTACCAACCCGCCACCGACGCCGGTGGAGACGACCATTGCCAGGAAGTTCCGGTACCCGGCCGCCGCACCCCGCCACCCCTCACCCAGGGCAAGGGCCTTTGCATCGTTGTCTATCGCCACTGGAATCTCCAGGAGGTCAGCCAACCGCTCCCTGAGGGGAAAGTTGCGCCACTGCGGAATGTTCAGCGGCGACACCGTCTCACCACCAGCCGACATGGGCCCACCGGACCCGACGCCACAGACAGCCAGACCACCTTCGCCCAGGAAAGGGGAAACCAGGTCGCTCAACTGGTCGAACAGGGCTTCAGCTTCAGCTCCTGCCGTGGGTGCCCGCCGGCGACCGAGGACCGCACCGGTCGAGTCAACCAGTGCGGCCTCCAACTTTGTGCCACCGATGTCGATGGCAAGGGCACTGGCCAAGGTCTACCGCCTGCGCAGGTCTGTCAGAATCCGCCGGGGCGGCGTTCTTCTCCGCGGCGAAAGCGGTCCCGCATGCGCTGGCGACTGTCTCCAACCACTGCCTTCAGGGCCGCCCCACGACCAGACTGTGCCACCTGCTGCATGCCGGTCCTTCCCAGATGGCGTGCGTTGCGCTCAAGCGCCAGGGCCGACGCCAGCATCACAAGGAAGCCGAGGAATGACAGAAGGAACGACGTAGAGAGGCTCGCGATCATGATGGTCACACCGAGCAGAAATCCCAGAATCGACCACTTGAGGTGCTGGATCGACTGCGTGTAGACCGTCGTCTGTGAGACCTCGCGCACCAGGCTGGGGTCAGTCTCGTACAGCTGTTCCTCGATCTCGCTGAGGATCCGCTCCTCTTCGTCGGACAACGGCACCGGGTTCTCACCTCTCCTCACCAGTTCTGCGGCCCGTTGCCGGACCGGCTCGTCAGCCCTCAAGCATCGCACAGCAGCACCCACGCAACAACGCACGCGGGCATTTGTCACCACCTCTCACGAATCTGGGCCCCAGGGTTGCCTCCCCGCCGGATCCTTAGATTTCCGGTCTGAGCCGGCTACCTCGTGACCGATGGCCCTGTGGCCGAAGCGGCGCCTTATCCGGTCGACCACACCTTCAGCCTCACGCCATCTCGGCAGACGATCCCCACGCTCCTCCCCGTCCCAACCGGAGCCAGGCAGCTCATCGAGTCGAAGTTGGCGCACCGATCCCTCACGCAGACCACTCAACGACACCCCGAGGAGCCTCACCCCGGGACTCGGATCGATCTTGTCCAGCATGGCGCCGGCCACCTCGGCGATCTCGGCACTGCTGTCGGTCGCGTCAGCAAGGGTCGATGCGCGGGTGATTGTCGTGAAGTCGCCAAATCGGACCTTGATGTTCACCGTTCTGGCCGTCACTCCGGCTTCCCGCGCCCTGCCTGCGACGGAGTCCGCCATTCCGCCCAGCTCGTGCATCAGGGATTCAGGGTCCATCAGATCCACCGTGAAGGTCTCCTCATGGCCGATGGACTTGACGGACTGACCGGGCTCTACCGACCTGTCGTCTACACCCCTGGAGAGGCGCCAGAGTTGGCTGCCGACAGCAGCACCCAGAAGCGACACGAGGGTTGCCTCGGGCACGACAGCAAGGTCGCCGACCGTTACCACCCCTAGTCGCCTCAGGCGCTCCATGGTTCGTGGACCGACCCCCCACACGACCTCCGCCGGGAGCGGCGCCAGAAAGGCCTCGACCGAAGCTGGTGGAACCACGCAGACTCCTGACCCCTCATGAGAACCCGATGTCGACACCCGCGGCTTGGCCTGCTCGCTCGCCAACTTGGCGAGGAACTTGTTGGGAGCCACCCCCACAGAACAGGTAAGGCCCTCCTCTACGGACACCAGACGACGGATCTCCGAGGCAATCCCACCCGGATCTCCGACGCTCCGTCCCGCCCCCCCAACGTCCAGGAAGGCCTCGTCCAGGGAGAGAGGTTCCACCAGCGGTGTGAACCGGTGGAAAATCGCCATTACGCGTCCGCTCACCTCCCGATAGTGGGCGTGGTCACCCGGCAGAAAGACGAGGTCCGGGCAGAGGCTCCGTGCCCTCAAAGACGGCATCGCAGAGCGAATGCCGAACACCCGTGCCTCATAGGAGGCGGCAGCAACCACCCCCCTCTCACCGCTTCCACCGACGACAAGAGGCCTGCCGCGCAGGTCAGGATTTCGCACAACTTCCACGGATGCGAAGAAGGCATCCATGTCAACGTGCAGAATCGGGGTTGCCGGCCTCACCTCCGCTCAACTGTCATTTCCCCCGGCCTAGTTCCGGTAGCCAGGTACTCGAACCGGGCCCCGGGTTCGATCGCTCCTCCCAGCCAGGCCCCGACAGGCTCGCTCACCCACACAGGGGCCGAGACAAGGAGAGTCCTGCTCTCGGCCGGATCCACGAAGCGACCCTCCTCGACAATGCCGTCCGGGTCCTCGAAGAGCATCGACCCATGCCACGACTGCGCCATGAAGACCTCCACCCCGAGCCGCGTGCCGCTGTCCGAAAACTCGACAGACACCTCATAGACACTGGAAGTCCACGACTCGACAATGAGGCCGGTCTCCTCGCGAACTTCGCGGGCCAGCGCCTCGATATTCGTCTCACCGGGGTCAACCACCCCTCCCGGCGGAGTCCACTCCAACTTTCCACCTCGCCTGCGATTGGCAACCAACAAGAGCAGGCCGTTCTGTTCGATGAGGGCCCCGGCGACCCGCCACTCTCGCCACCCGCGTTCCTCCAGACCGACCATAGACACATTCTGCCACCCTCACCGCTGATAGGAGCGGGCGGTAGCCTCACCCATTGTGACAGGCACCGACACAGAGGCAGGCGCTCCCGGGCCACAGTCAGCCGCCCCATCCCTGATGGCCCGCCTTCTGGCATTTATCGCCGTGTTGACAGCCGGCGCCTCTGGAGGTCTCGTCGGATACGCGGTCACCGACCTCCAGTGCGAATCTGGCTGCCCCAACCTGGCCGGCTCAATGGGAGTGCTCGGTGCCGCCCTGGCCGCAGTCGGGGTCGGAATCGTGGTGGCGCTGACGCTTCGGGCAATGGCCGAATGGCGTGCTGGGCAGGCCCAGCAGGCCGCCCGCGACCACCACCCGGTCAACTGAGCGACCATGCCCGACCTCCTGTCCCTCCGGGATCTGGCCCTCCGGACCGCCCGCTCGGTCGCTCCTGAACTCGCCAGGCGGGCCGGCGGGTCGCTCAACACGAAAACGAAGAGTTCAACAACCGACCTGGTCACCGATGCCGACCTCTGGTCCGAGAGCCGAATTGCCGAGCTGCTCCACGACGCCCGTCCAGACGACGCCATCCAGTGCGAGGAGGGAACCACCGTCACGGGAACCACCGGAATCCGGTGGGTAGTGGACCCGATCGACGGCACGACCAATTTCGTTTACGGCCACCCGGGTTTTTCAGTGTCAATCGGCGCCGAGCTGGATGGCGAACCCGCGATAGGTGTCATTCTCGACCCAATCCTGGGTGACGAGTTTGCCGCAGCACTGGGTCACGGCGCGACACGCAACGGAACCGGAATCACAGTGAGCGGCGCCACCGTTCTCTCAGAGGCACTTGTTGCAACTGGCTTTGGCTACCAGCCCGACCGACGCCGCCGACAGGCAGAAGGTCTTGTCGAGATTCTCCCCAGGGTTCGCGACATTCGAAGGATGGGTGGGGCGGCACTCGACCTTGCCTCAGTCGCCTGTGGGCGGGTCGACGCCTTCTTCGAGAGGGGCCTTGCCCCATGGGACATTGCGGCCGGAGTTGTGATCGTGCGCGAGGCTGGAGGCAGGGTGTGCGACCTTTCAGAGGGCAGCCCCACGGGAGACCTGGTGGTAGCCGCACCAGAGGGAATCCTCTCCGAGTTGCTTTTCCTGCTGCGAAGCAGCGGTGCCGATCGGACCTGAACCCGCCCACTACGGGCGCAGAGGCCCGGCGACTCCTAGGATCAGGTGAAGCAGGAGCGGACCCGGAGCACTATTCGCAACTTATGAGCAAGAACATTCTCATCGTCGAAGACGACGAACGAATCCGCACGGCTGTCCGACTGGTCCTCGAGGAGGAGGGGTACGCCGTCGTCGAGACCGAGAGCGGCGAAGCCGCCCTTGAGGTGTTCGCGCCGTCACCGAGCGACGTGGTCCTGATCGACATAATGCTTCCCGGTATCGACGGCTTTGAGGTCTGCCGCCGGATCCGGCGGCTGAGCGAGGTGCCGATCATCATGGTCACGGCACGTGATGACAGCCATGACATCGTCGCTGGGCTCGAGGCCGGAGCCGACGACTACCTGAGCAAGCCTTTCGACCCCAAGGTTCTGTCGGCCCGAATCAGGGCCCTGCTACGCAGGTCCCGCCCATCTGAGACAGCGCACGCCCACCTGGTCATCGACCAACTAGAACTCCTCGCCGACGAAGGCACCGTGCGGGTAGCCGGGAAGCAGGTGCACCTGACACACACCGAGTTCCGGCTTCTCGTCGAGTTGGCATCAGACCCGAACAAGGTCTTCAGCAGAGAGGACCTCCTCGAAGCTGTATGGGACTACGGCTATCTGGGAGACGGCCGCCTCGTCGACGTCCATGTAAGACGGCTTCGCACCAAGATCGAGCCAGACCCCGCCAACCCTCGCTACGTGATCACGGTGCGGGGCATGGGTTACAAGCTGCAGACCTGATGGCCGGGGAAGTCGGGTCTGGCGACGAGCCCTCCGAACTCTCGGTTCCCGTTCCCGACCATGAAGACCCCCGCCCGGCACCCCTCGGTCTCCGGGCCAGAATCTCGCTTTCCTTCGCCGTTGGAGGCCTTCTGGTGTCGGTCGTGCTGGCTGGAGCGACCCTGGTTCTCACCCGCAGACAGCTCATCGACAGCAGGGAGAGCGCTGCGGCCGCTGTAGCGGTTAGCAACGCCACACGTCTCAGCAACCAGCTCACCCACGATGCCACCATCGAGGACCTTCCAGCCATCGCAGATTCGCTTACCAAGATCGAGGGAATCCAACGCCTCATCCGGCTCGGCGATTCATGGCTACCGACACCTGAACTGGACAGTGAGGACCTGCCTCGGCTGCTCCTCGACCAGTTGGCCCAGCGAGAGGCAGGCCAGCAGCGATCCTCCCTCTCCGGACAGACGCACCTGGTGGTGGGCATACCCCTGACCGCATTCGACGCCGACTACTTCGCTGTTGTTGACCTTGCCGACGTCGAGGACACCCTGGGAAATCTTCAGATCGTCCTGTTCGGGGCCAGCATCTTCGCGACCCTCATTGCCGCAGTTTTCGGCGCATGGGTCAGCCAGAGGACCCTTCGCCCTCTGCGGAGGGTCCGAAGTGCCGCCGAGGCCATCGCCGGTGGTCGCCTCGACACCAGGCTCGAACCCCAGTCCGACCCCGACCTCGACCGCCTCGCAGACTCGTTCAACGAAATGGCCAGGGCACTCGAGGAACGCATCCTCCGTGATGCCCGCTTTGCCTCTGATGTCAGCCACGAGTTGCGCAGTCCGTTGACAACGCTCAAGGCCAGTGTGGGTGTACTCGAGGCACGTCGCGAGGAACTGTCGGACCGCTCCCAGACAGCTTTGACCCTGCTGTCAGACGACCTTGAGAGGTTCACCCGGCTGGTCGTCGACCTGTTGGAAATCTCAGGGTACGACGCAGGGGCAGCGGCTCTGGACCTCTCAGAGGTGCAGGTGCTGCAGTTTCTCAGCGCGACCACCAGGGGGATCGGACCCATACCACTTCACATGCCTCCCCACTCCGAGAACCTGATGATCCGGGCCGACAAGCGACGCCTGGCAAGGCTCATCTCAAATCTCCTGGACAACGCCGACCGGTACGGCGGAGGTGCCACCTCAATTGTCGTTGAGAACGACGGCCCAAACCTCAGGATCGCCGTCGAAGACGGCGGACCCGGCATCCCCGAAGCGGAACGGGCCGCAATATTCGAACGCTTCTCCCGTGGTTCCGCCGGCGGCCGTCGTGGCGGCGACAGCGGCACCGGGCTGGGGCTCAGCCTGGTTATCGAGGATGCCAGACTCCACAAGGGAAGGGTCTGGGTTGAGGAGCGACCCGACGGCCTGTCGGGTGCACGCTTCGTGGTCGAACTGCCAGCCGACACGGAGGATGAACTGTGATTAGTGGGTTGACCCGTCGCCGCCTGGCTATTCCCGTCCTGGGGATCGCCGTGATACTGGCCGCCGCGTGCAGCATTCCCCTCGACGAGGCACCACGCGAACTCTCAGCTGAGTTGCCCGATGCCCTCCTGCCCGCCGGCTCAACCACGACTGAAGCGCCTGCTCCGACCGAGTCAGTTGAGATCTTCCTCGCCAGAGCAGTAGCTGACGGACCGATGATGCTCGAGGCCGTAGGGCGCGAGATCGCATCTGACGGCTCTGTAAACGTGATCCTGGACCGGGTGTTCGCCGGCCCCACTGCAGCTGAACAGGAGGCCGACCTGGTGTCGCCCTTTGCTGAGGGAAGTTCGGTTGTCGGCACAATCCTCACCGGAACTCTCCTTGAGGTCCACCTGGACACCCTCGACGGTTTTCCCCAGGACGACTCGATCGGCAACCGCCTCGCCTACGCCATGCTCGTCTGCACGGCCACAGAGCTGATCGTGGGAGCCGACATCGAGGAAGTCAGGATTCTGGTTCAGAGCGACGGTTCCCTCAACCCGATCAGCATCCCCGTCAGCGACGGTGACCCTCCGACAGCCGGAGAGCCCGTGAACTGCTCGGGTTACGAGAGCTTCATTACCAAGAACAGCTAGGGCTCAGGCGAAGAAGACCTTCGCTGTCTCCCAGAGACCTGAATCCAGCTTCTTGACCTCGGCAACCGCTTCAGAGAGGGGCACCAGCACGATCTTGCCTGCAGTCAGGGAAGTCATCGTCCCCAGCCCTCCCTCGTGGATGGCATCAACCGCCGCCACCCCGAAGCGGGATGCCAGGACCCGATCGAAGGCCGTCGGTGTGCCACCTCGCTGAACGTGACCGAGAATCGTGACGCGTGTCTCAAATCCCGTTCGTCTACCTATCTCGTCTGCCACCCGGTGAGCGATGCCTCCCAGACGAACATGGCCAAAGGCATCGACCTCGTCCTCGGGCATATCCATCGTCCCCTCTACAGGCCGCGCACCTTCGGCTACGACAAGTACCGAGGCGAAACGCCCACGGTCATGCCTCCTTCGAACGACTGCACAAACCTCGCCGATGTCGAACGGTTCCTCTGGTACGAGGGTGACAGTTGCGCCACCTGCCATCCCGGCCCATGCTGCGATGTGGCCGACGTGTCGGCCCATGACCTCGACCACCATTACCCGGTCATGCGACTCTGCAGTTGTGTGTAGGCGGTCTATGGCCTCGGTCGCAATCTCGATCGCCGTCTCGAAGCCGAAGGTCATCTCGGTTGCGTTGATGTCGTTGTCGATGGTCTTGGGCACGCCGACCACGGGGAAGCCCAGCTCGTGGAGGCCTCTGGCGCAGGAGAGGGTTCCCTCACCGCCGACGACGACCAGGCCGTCAAGCCCGTGACGGTCGATCGTGCCACGTGCCCGCTCCACACCGTCCTCCATCGCGAAGGGTTGAAGGCGTGAGGTGCCGAGAACCGTTCCTCCCCTGGGGAGGAGTCCCCTGCAGGCGTCGACGTCGAGGACAACCGTGTCGTCCTCGACGACACCCCGCCACCCGTCAAGGAACCCGACCACCTGGTCGCCGAACCCGCGCTCAGCGCGCCTCACCACCGCACGTATCACCGCGTTCAGGCCGGGGCAGTCCCCACCACCAGTGAGCACACCGATTCGCATCTCTCCACCTCGCTAGTGCCGTTGCTCCCCCACAGTGAACGTAACCTCTCTGGATGGCAGTTGTGCTGGCAATCGACGCTGGAACCACCAGCGTCCGGACCGTTGCCGTCGACGAGGGCGGAGTAGTGGTCGACTCCTCTCAACAGGAATTCACCCAGCACTTCCCAAGACCGGGTCTCGTCGAACATGACCCTGTCGAGATCTGGGAGGCGGTGGCAGGCACACTTGCTGTGGTCCGGGGCCGCATGGAGGAGGCTGGAACCCCTATCGCCGCTGTGGGGATCACCGACCAGAGAGAGACGATCGTCGCCTGGAATGCCGACACGGACCTTCCACTCCACAGGGCGATTGTGTGGCAGGACCGTCGCACGACCTCACGGTGCGAAGCCCTCCGGGACCTGGGCCACCTCGATCTGGTACGCGAGACGACCGGGCTGGTTCTGGACCCATACTTCTCGGCGAGCAAGATCGAATGGCTCCTTACCGATGGTGGAGTCGAGGCCGATACTTCGCTCAGGTTGGGCACGATCGACTCCTGGCTGCTGTGGAACCTGACTGGAGGAAGGGTCCATGCCACCGAGCCGTCCAATGCCAGTCGCACCATGCTCTTCGATCTGGCGACGGGAGCATGGTCTGAGGAGATGTGCTCGCTGTTCGGCGTTCCCATGGCCTCACTGCCTGAGATCCGCCCTTCATCGGGCCGCTTTGGCGTCACGTGTGACGACGGCCCACTGCCACCCGGTACACCGGTCAGCGGTATCGCCGGCGACCAGCAGGCTGCCCTCTTCGGTCAGGCCTGCTTCGAGGCCGGTGAGGCCAAGAACACCTACGGCACCGGGTCCTTTGTGCTCGCCAACATGGGATCCACACTCCCTGACCCCGTCGATGGACTCCTGACGACCGTGGCATGGACCCTTGCCGAGGGCGAGCCGCCCACATACGCCCTCGAGGGCTCCATCTTCGCAACGGGTGCCACAATCCAGTGGCTCCGGGACGGGCTGGGAATCATAGATTCCGCATCAGAGGTCGGGCCCCTGGCTGCCTCTGTCGCTGACACCGGCGGCGTCTATCTGGTGCCGGCATTCGTCGGGATGGGAAGCCCTTGGTGGGACCCGCGGGCCCGGGGCATAATCGTCGGCCTCACCCGCGGTTCAGGTCGTGCCCACCTAGCCCGTGCTGCAGTTGAGGCCATGGCCTTCCAGACACGCGACGTGATCGATGCAGTCGGTCGAGGCGGCGGCCCGGCCATCACCCGTCTGCGTGTTGACGGTGGCGCCTCCGTGATGGACCTGCTTCTTGAACTTCAGGCCGACCTGCTGGACATGCCGGTAACCAGGTCGGCGGTTCAGGAGACCACAGCCCTCGGTGCAGCATGGCTGGCCGGCCTCGGCGAGGGCTTCTGGTCGTCTACTGGCGAGTTGGCCGGCCTCTGGAAAGCCGAAACAACCTTCAGGCCGACGCAGGATCGGCAGGCGGCAGAGGTGTCCTACGGTCGCTGGCTGGCGGCGGTCGAACGCAGCCTGGCATGGGAACAGGCTGACTGAAGCCGGACTCAGACCTCGAGGTCAACAAGAACGTTGCGCATGTGCCGGACCGCCTGAGCGATCCTCTGCTCATTTTCGATGAGTGCAAAGCGGACATGGTTCTCGCCACCCGGGCCAAACCCGATTCCCGGCGAGACCGCCACGTTTGCCTCACGCACCAGCATGCTGGCGAACTCGATCGAACCCATGGAACGGTACGGCTCGGGTATGGGTGCCCAGGCGAACATCGTTCCCCGCGGAGGCTGGAGGGGCCAGCCGATGCGGTTCAGCCCGTCACAGAGGGCGTCCCTGCGGAGTTGGTAGGTTTCGCGTACCTCGGTCGGATAGTCGGCAGCCTCGTTCAGCGTGACGGTCGCTGCGATCTGTATCGGCTGGAAGCTTCCGTAGTCGAGGTAGGACTTGAGCTTCGTCAGCGCCGCAATTACCTCGGCATTGCCGACCATGAAGGCAACCCTCCAGCCGGCCATGGAGAAACTCTTGGTCATGGAATAGAGTTCGACGGCCACCTCATCGGCTCCGGGAACCTGCATTATCGATGGCGGCTCATAACCATCGAAGCCGAGGTCCGCATATGCGAAATCGTGGACCAGGATGACATCGCGCTCCCTCGCGAATGCAACAACCTCTTCCATGAACTGCAGGTCCACGCATGCGGTGGTCGGGTTGTGGGGGAACGAGAGAACTATCACCCGTGGCCTCGGCCACGAATACTCCCATCCCTCTCTCAGCATTCCGATGAAGTCGCCGTCAAGGGTGAACGGCATCTCGCGCACCTCGGCGCCGGCAAACAGCGGCGAGTAGCGGTGGATCGGATATGAGGGCGACGGAACCAGAGCAGCATCTCCAGGTTGCAGGAGCACCCACATCAGGTGGGAGAACCCCTCCTTGGCACCAATGGTGTTGAGGACCTGCGTGTCAGGATCGAGGTCCACGTCGAAACGGCGCTTGTACAGGGCAGAGACCGCCTCACGCAGTTTTGGTAGACCTCGGCTGGAGGAGTAGCGGTGGTTCCGTGGGTTGCGGGCCGCCTCGACGAGCTTCTCGACAGCCAGGTCGGGGGAGGCAAGATCGGGGTTGCCGAACCCCAGGTCGATGACGTCCTCGCCGGCCCTGCGAGCCTCGACCTTGAGGTTGTCAATGATGGTGAACACGTAGGGGGGCAGAGACGTGATGCGCCGGAACTCCATGGCGGGAGCGTACTTCTAGTGGGTTCGGGTCAACTGGAGATACCCGCGGCCGGGTGGGTCGGTCGGAGCACTGTTCAGGTGGTGTGTGTACCCGCTTCGACCCTGAACTTGAGATCGTCGATCGCCGTGTGGACGACCTTGGCCTCGAGGCGCCTCTTTACGAAGCCGGGCAACCTCACCAGCAGGTCGACATCGAGGTCGTAGGCGAGCAGTGTCGAGTCGGGGTCGCCGTCGACTGCCATGAACTCGTAGTCGCCGGTCATGCGCGAGATGACGTCGCCCTCGACCAGGCGCCACGAGATACGCAGGGGGTTGGATCCGTAGGTGTAGCGGAGCGTGTAGGAACTACTGCGACCCATCGCTGCCGCCCGGAAGGCCACGTCGCCGGGTCGTCCGTCTTCATCGCGGGCAAGCACCCTGGCCTCTTTGATGTCGGGTGCCCACTCGGAGAATCGTTCAACGTCGAGGACCGTCTCGTAGCAGCGCCGTGGTGACGCTTGAATCGTGACGTGCTGGCTGGCGTGCTCTGTCATCGCGTTTCTCCTCCTTCTGGACCCTACCGGAGCAACCCGCAGGATGGTGGGAGGTATTTCATCGCCCACCGCAGGCGGGGTTCAGGTCAGGTTCGGAGTTCGGCGTTGTCGATCCCGAGACGGAGGTGCTCGGCCAGGACGTCGTAGGAGAACTCACGGACTGCCCGCTCGCGGGACTCACGGGACATCTGGCCCCGGGTCTGCTCGTCGTCGAGAATCTGGCCGATGGATTCGGCAACCTCCCTGTCGGACTCCGGCTGTTCAACGACAAGCCCAGTCACACCGTGTTCGACGGCTTCGGCGGCACCACCGCTGTCGCCGGCAACCTGGGGTACCCCGCAGGCCGCTGCCTCCACGAACACGATTCCGAAACCCTCCTGTTCGAGACCACGCCACCTGGACCGGCATGGCATGGCAAACACGTCTCCGGCTCCGTACACACCGTGCAGCAGGCGGTCCGGCACCCGACCCAGCAGGCGAACCGGTGCAGCAGTGTGTTCGATTAGATCGGTAAGACGTCTGTGGTCACGGCCTGTGCCGGCGATGGCGACGACCAGATCGGGAAAACGCGAGCGCAGCCGACCTGCTGCCCTGACGAGGACGTCCATTCCCTTCCGGGGCACGAGACGGCTCACCCCCACCACCACAGGGGCATCGGTTGGCAGGCCCAACTCTGTTCTGACGGAGTCCCTCTCGGCCCTGTCGAGGGGCGAGAAGCGGTCGGTATCGACCCCTGGGGGCACGATCAGTGTCGGAAGGGAAGACCGGGCGGCCCTCTCCGCCTCGGCCGCTGCATAGCGCCCGGCACAGATGACCAGGGACGCGCCACGCAGCACCTTTCCAAGCAGGCCCCGGGTGAACGGAAGGCGACCGGGGATGGCCACCTCGGCGCCGTGCAGGACGACTGCGTAGGGCCGCCCGGTCGACGGCGCCGAAAGCCCGACAGGTAGTGCCGGGTCCCAGATGACCAGTTCGGCACCAGTCTCCTCCGAGAGCCTATTGACCCTGCCGGATAACCACGGGAAGGGCAGCAGGAAGGGCTCTCGGGAGCGGGTCACGTCGAATCCCTGGGCGGCGTCGAACTCATCGTCGCCTCTGTAGGGGGTGGTGTGAACCGAGAAGTCCCCGGGAGGTAGCCGACGCCAGAGTTCCCAGAGGTACGACTGGATTCCGCCCAACTTTGGCGGAAAGTCGTTGGTGACGAGGATATGACGTCTCATCGGATGCTTCCGTCGAGCAGGTCCGCTCGATCCAACTCGAGAGCCGCCCATTCAGCATGACCGCGCAGCATCGGGTCAGAGGCGTTGAGGTTCTCCGTGAGCGCCCGGACAACCAGGGGATCGTTGGCATCGGCCGTGTTACCGAGAACAACGAGTGCGTTGCGACGCAGGTATCGGGGGTCCCGTTCGGCGATGTACCAGCGCCCGAACCTTGCTAGGAGGTCATCGTCGGCGGCAGCCAGGACCTCGACCGCCTCGACGTCGGCAGCCGTGTCGGTGCTTCCCTCCGCTGACCGGTCTGCGCGGCCAACCGGACAGACCTCCTGGCAGTCGTCGCAGCCGTAGATTCGCCCGCCCATTGCCTTGCGGAACTCCAGGGGAATGTCGCCGGGAGCCTGTACGAGCCAGGCAAGGCAGCGTCGGGCGTCGATGACGCCGGGTTCGACGATCGCACCGGTAGGGCATCCGTCGATGCAGGAGCGACAGGTTCCGCAACCGTCGGCAACCACTTCCTGGTCGGCTGGGAGCGCAGCATCGGTGACCACGGAGCCGAGGACGAACCAACTGCCGTGTCCGGGAATAAGGACGTTTCCGTTGCGACCGAACCAACCGATGCCGGCTCGCACGGCCGCGGCACGGTCGACGAGGGAGTTGTTGTCGGCCACAACCCTGGCAGTACAGGAGGCGGCAATGAGGCGGCCGGCAACTACCTCGAGAGCCGCTCTCAAGTCGCCGTAGTGGTCGTGTCGCGCATAGGCGGCGATCCGGGCTCTGCCGGGACCTGCATCGGGCAGGCGGGGCGCTGAGACACGCATCGCTCCGACGATGATGGACCTTGCTCCTTCCAGGATGCGGCCCGGATCCGTGGAGCGCTCCGGGTTGCGGAACGTGAACTGCATGTCGGCATGCAGGCCTGCCTCACGCCGTCTGAGTATTTCTGCGAGGGTCGCCTCGAACGGCTCAGCCGTGGTCACTCCAATGGCATCGAGGCCTGCTGACAGGCCGATCGACTTGAGTTCGGCTACCTCGGGCGGCGCGACGCCGACGTTACCGAGCACCGGCGCTGATCGAATCTGCTGTGACACCCCGCCATGCTCGCACGCAGCGGGCCCGGAGCGTCGGCTCAGCCCCTGTCGACGTGTCTGAGTGGCGGAACAAGGCCAGCACCGGCCAACAGGGAGATGGCCCTGTGTTCTGCCAGTTCCACCACGACGGCTTCACCGGGCTGGCGGCTGCACAGATAGGTGACCATGCAGTCGGAACATGCATCGGTGTCAACCAGGCTGCAGTCGTTGCAGTCGATCAGCAGTGGTGGACCGGTGTGGGTGGGGAGTGGATTTCTGGGAAGGAATGCCATACACACATCATGGAGACAGGGTGGGACACTCCCCTCACGGAGTCTCCGAAACTACGCTTGATCTGCAATATCAGTCGGAAATCGACTGGAGCACGCGGGTGGCTGCTCCCGAGTCAATGGACTCACCTGCCGCCTCCAGTCCCGACACCAGGTCCTCCGAAACACCTGCAACCACAAGCCCTGCGGCAGCGTTCAACACCACGATGTCCCGCCTCGCACCACGATCCTCGCCGGACAGTACCCCCCTGAGGATGACAGCATTCTGCTCCGGGTCCCCGCCAACCAGATCGGCCGGATCAGCGAGCCGAATCCCCAGGTCGGTCGGGTCAAGGTCCCAGCGGCTGATGTGTCCGTCGCGGAGTTCGACCACCCTCGTCGGCCCGGTCGTCGCGATCTCATCCAGATGGCCGTGACCAGTCACCACCAACGAATGGACCGACCCCTGGGCCTTGAGCACCTCTACCATCCGGTCGGCGAGTTCGGCCTCGGCGGCGCCGATCACCTGGCGCCTCACCCGACCGGGGTTGGACAGGGGGCCGAGGACATTGAAGACGGTCGGAACACCAATGCCTGCCCGCACCGGTCCTGCGAACCTCATTGCCGGATGGAAGGTACGTGCGTAGGCGAAACCGATACCCCTGCCCGTCACCTGTCTCTCCAACTCGGTCGGCGTCAGGTCGATGTCGACGCCCATGACCTCCAGCAGATCAAAGGCACCCGAGGATGACGAAGCCCGCCGGTTCCCGTGCTTGCAAACGGTCGCACCTGCCCCGGCAGCCACAAAACAGGCCATGGTTGAAACGTTCAGAGCGCCGTGCCTTCTGGCCGGAGATCCACCGGTTCCAACAATGTCGATCGTTCCCTCGGGCAGGTTCAGGGGCTCGGCGGCCGCCACCATGGCCCTGACGAGACCTGTCGTCTCCTCGGCAGTCTCACCCTTGATCTTGAGCGCAACCAGAAAAGCGGCAATCTGTGCAGGATCAGCGACCCCCGCCAGAATCTCGGCAAGCACTGACTCTGCCTCTGAGGCACTCAGATCGTCACCGTCACACAGGCGCGTCAACAGGCCGGGCCAGCCACCCAGGTCATCAAGGGGCACGGATCGCGCCCTCAGGCGGTGCGCCGGCGGCGCCTGGTGATCCGGCGTCGCTCCAACTCGGTAGCGCCACCCCATACGCCGGTGGGCTCGCGTCGCGAGAGGGCGTAGTCAAGGCAGGCCTGTCGGACGTCACAACCCTCGCAGACGGCCTTGGCCCGTTCAGCCTGAAAATCCTCATCCGGGTCCGGGTAGAAGATCGACGCGTCCAGGCCTCGGCATGCACCTCTCTGGTGCCATGCGACCACGACGGTCCCGGTGTCAGAAGTTGCTCCCATGTCCCCGGCAGTTGATACAGCGCTACAGGCAGCGACGCAAGCCCGATTGCCACAAACCCGCGGGGAGCGCCCGTCCAGATTCGAGCCCCTGATGTCTCCGTTGGATATCGACCTCCCCCGCGCCACACTGGTGAAGACGGTGAGCCGGCCGGGTGGCCGCGGCGTGGTCCGCCACGCTGAGGAAGGTCGGGGCTCCAGAGGACAGGATGCTGGCTAGCGGCCAGTCGGGGCGACCCGCAGGAAAGTGCCACAGA
>Ga0066847_10000035_pt1 | contig 42843 bp, 43 predicted proteins | sample ETNtaG_11_FD_65490 | JGI IMG/M metagenome (GOLD analysis project Ga0066847, IMG submission 65490) | Marine microbial and viral communities from oxygen minimum zone, Eastern Pacific Ocean - ETNP201310SV74 | ecosystem: Environmental > Aquatic > Marine > Oceanic | place: Pacific Ocean: Eastern... | reverse complement strand
AGTGGCCAGTGGCACGTCATGCCCACGGCCGCTGCCGTGATGCTCGTTGCCTCAGCCGACGGTTGGACGGTAGAGGAAGTCCTCCGGCCCAAGGAACTCTGAGAATCCAGATCCACGAGGATTCGCCGATTAAATGGGTAGCGTGTGAGCGGCATCGCAGTCAGTCGGTCACTGAGACTCGCATTGTGGTCAGTGGGTTACCTTCTATTTTCCCTAATCGACTTTTTCAGTAGGAACTCGATCTGAGCGTTGATCGACCGCATATCGTCCTCTGCCCATAACTTGAGTTTTTCATGCATCTCTGGGTCTATTCGAAGGAGGAGTTTTTTCTTTGCCATTAATATCCCCTCGCATCATACTCGAATTATCCACCCCCTCACTGGTATAGTGTACCAGTGTTGATTACAGGCGTAGTGTCCGTCTCGGAGCATAGCACGACCAGGAGATTACTGACCATTGTGGCTTTCTTGTCCTCGTCGAGTTCTATGATGTCCTTCGCGCTTAGCTGCTCGAGTGCCAACTCGACCATTCCGACAGCTCCGTCCACTATCTCACGTCGGGCTGCGACCACGGCCGACGCCTGTTGGCGACGCAGCATGGCCTGTGCAATCTCCGTCGAGTATGCCAAGTAGCTGATTCTAGCCTCCAAGACCTCGATACCGGCTCGAGATAGGCGAGATTCCACGGACGCCTGCAGCTCCTCGGCTACTATGTCCTGGTGGCTGGAGAGTGTGGTCCCACCTATGTCCTTCTCCTCTATTGCATCGTAGGGGTACTTGGTGGACATCGCACGGAGAGCCGCCTCGCTTTGGATTTGCACGTAGTGATCGTAGTTCTCAACCTCGAACAGGGCCTCGGCCGCATCGTAGACCCTCCAGACGACCACAGCCGCGATATCTATGGGATTCGCGTTGACGTCGTTGACCTTCAGCTTGTTAGACTCGAAGTTGTTGATTCTCATTGAAACCCTGGTCTTGTTGTAGAGGGGATTGAGGAAGAAACGGAAACCCTCGTCCTTGAGTGTGGCTACGTACTTGCCGAAGAACTGAACGGCGACCGCCTCGTTGGGATTTACGACCACGTAGCTGTTACACATCATAAGCCAAAGGGGTCCAGTGATAATCAGCAGGATCCCCGCTGGACCGCTCGCTGCCAATATAATGTTCAGGATCGGGAGCAGGATTATGTGTATTCCGAGACCGAGGAATCCATTGATCGATTTCGCCTCAATGTCCCGATATATCGGATCGTGCTTATTGTCTGTGCCTACTTGTAGTTCTTCCATGATACAAGCGGATGGACGATCCTGTATTAAGATATCGTAATGATATCATAATAGTATCAATTAGAAAGATCGCAGTCAGACGGTATCTGTGACTCGTATTGTGGTCAGTGGGTTTGCCCCAACTACTCTGTGAGAGGTCAGTATGCTCAGAGGGGTGCTTGCCTAGTCCCTCTGAATGCTACTGGGGTCAGAGGGTAGGGAAGATGATGCCCTGAGCACCACGGTTGGTTTGTTACGTATCCGTAATCATGGGTTCGGGAGAATAGTTATTATCTCCGTGTAAAATGGAGTAGTATGAGAAGAATTGCTATTATTCTATGCTTGTTGATTATGTCGTCCTGCTTCGCAGGGTGCGCGGCTATGGATGAGAACCAGCAAGATCAGGAAACGAATACCCCCGACAATAGACCAGAAATGACCGGGAAGGTCAGCCTCATCGATGTTTACATCGATAGCAACACCGAGGATTCCAGCGATAGCAACAGCAGCTCATCCGAGGTGAAAGTCGATTCGATTCTGGTAATTGCCCGAATGGCCTCGGGCTCGTCGAACGTCACCGTTTCCGGAATCTCCCACTACATTACGTGCTCGCGTGGCGAAGAAGGTAACGGGGAGCTTGTGTTAGTTCATGGGGCGCTGGCCGATTCGGCTCCCTCGGAACTCGACGATACTCCCCTCACGGGCGAGAGCGAACTGACTGCTGGCCAGAACTTCCAGTTCACGGTGCAGCTAGGCGATTGCGCGGCAGCGGTTGGGGATGATTTGGATATGCGCATGACAGTGGAGGGCGGGGGCGAGACTCTGGCATCGCTAGAGGTCGATAGCACTACAGTGGGGAAATCAATAGCTTGAGGTCCCAATGGGGCCCCTTGTGACCGTCAGTAGTTGGATGGGCTACCCTGCTAGCCCTATCCACCGACTGCTAGTTGCATGGGTGTCTTGGTAGGACCCAATATATCGGGATTGGTGCATTCTTACCGATTGACTGCTCCTTAGTGGATTCCCTACCCATTGAATCGATGAATCCTCGTGAGTCAGCCGCGAAGGATTGGGTTGTGAGGTTGTGAATCTGACTCGGGAGCCTCGTCCCCCCAATAAGTCGGGTTCCAGGCAATATCTCCACCGGCAAAACCCACCATCCCACAGCGGATGCAGGCTACTCTGAAGAGGAGGTAGTCCTCGGAGCACTGCACAATATCTTTCTCATTGGGCTCTAGGTATTCGTGTTCGCATTCACCAAACATGAGGGTGGACTTGGATGGCCGGTTAATGAATGAGAACAGGGGAGTGGGGTGAATGTGAATCCACGAGGACTCATAACGGCCACAACGCACCCAGCCAACCCGTTCAAGGCTGCGACCCCCATCTGGGAGCATGGAATACACCGTTGTTCAAACCAACTCGATTGACCACCTCAAGGATGTAGTGAGGGAGAAGATTGCCTCGGGTTGGGTGCCTCTGGGCGGATTGAATGTTTACTCCAGCCGCGTGGACAAACCCGGTCCCCCCGATTTCTATCAGGCGATGGTAAGGAAATCGGCCGATATAGCAGCTTCGAAGAATCAGATAACCGATCTCAAGACCGAGATCAACTACCTCAACGATGAGTTGACTGAGTGGTTGGAAGATCAGCGTGCTGAGGACATCTAGTTTCAACTAGTCTAAACAGTTCTGGATGATACGGTCCTATTCTTGTAATCAGAGTAGTTTCCGGGCCAAACAATTAGGTTCCCATCTCCTTGTAAATCCCAAATTGTGTCACACACTTTGTCTAGGAAAAATCGATCATGACTTACCGCAATAATGCCCCCATCAAACTCAATCAGAGCGGACTCGAGAGCCTCCTTTGCATCTGTGTCCAAGTGGTTTGTAGGTTCATCGAGCAAAAGCATGTTATTTTCCTCGAGCAGGAGTCTCAGAAGAGCCACTCTGGCCCTCTCACCGCCACTAAGTTTGCTAAGTGGAGTTGAGACCATTTCCTTTGTGAATTGAAACTGCCCTAGAAGTGCTCGCAATTCACCATACTCCATCCTCGGTTTCAATTCCTGAACCTCTTCGATTGGAGTGAGTTCAAAATTCAATAAGCGATGATCTTGGTGGAAGTACCCGATTTGTACCCCGGGACTGATTTCTAGTTTCCCGGAGTCAAGATTCAAGTCGCCTGTTATGAGTCTGAGGAGAGTGGTCTTGCCTGCTCCATTTGGACCTATTACTCCTATTTTCTGACCCCTGCGGACACTTACTTCTAGATTCTGAATTATTGGCCTTGAAAGAGATTCAAAGAACAAACTTGCACCGCGGAACTCCAATACCTCCAGACTACTCTTCTCTGCGGATTGGAGATTGAAGTTTAGACTCTGGCGCTGCTTCGGCTTCAAAGATTTCAGCCATTTCAACTCCCGTTGGGAGCGTGAAATCATGAAATGCTTCTGAGATACCGATTTGTCGTACTTGTTCGCCCTCTTCATCGATTGCATAGCCCCTTTGAGCCGCTTGATTTCCTTCTGCGTCTTTACAATTCGATCATTCAATGTCCGTAGGAAGATTTCCTTCTGTTTTAGAAACGATGTGTAGTTTCCAGGATAGTCACGAAGATGCGAATCCTGAATCTCGACGATGTTATTGCAGACTCTATCAAGGAAATATCTGTCATGGCTAACTATCATCAGTGCACCATCAAATCTGTTTAGGAACCTCTCAAGCCACTCTAGGGTATTGAAGTCGAGGTGATTCGTTGGTTCATCAAGAAAGAAAACGTCAATTTGACTTAGTCCGACCAGTTGTCTGGCAAGAGCGACTTTTGCGCGCTCACCGCCAGAGAGAGAAATTAGTGGCACCTCCATCGAGTTTTGATCTAGATTCAGTGCCTTGAGAATCTCCCGGGCATGCCCGGCGACGTCGCTCCCCCCTGATCGAGCCATTATACTCTGCAACTCCTGATATCTTTCCATGTCTGGCTGCCAGTCACCATCATAGAACGATGGTTTCTCCATTTTTTCTTCGAGTTCAGAGATTTCTTCCCCTAGTTCTAGAAACTGCCTCCCTCTGCGACTAAGCTCCTGCCTCAGAGTCGCACCGTCGTCTATGTCTCTAACTTGTGTTAGGAAGGCTAGCCTCAATGCCGGGGCGAATGAAATGGCTCCAAGATCTTGATCTTGGTTACTGATAGTTCTGAGAAGTGTAGTTTTTCCTGATCCATTGTGCCCTATAACGCCAATACGATCGCCCTTGTCAATGCGTAAATTTACCCCATCTAGAACTGTCAGTGGACCGAAGGCCCGGTGAACTTCTTCAAGGCGAATCAACTCTCTGGCCACACCTCTCCGCGAGAGCCCACCTACAAGAAACCGATTGACTCAATGGGTAAGCAGTAACACTCTGAGTCATGGGCTAGTCAGAGGGTACCCAATGTGAAGGGATACGAATATCTGTGCTATTCTGCGTTCTTCCGATCGGCCCATAACGCATATAGGGCCGCTGAAATCGACCCGAATCACAAAATCCCGGCTTCTCAATGGGTCCTTTGCCGTCTACTCTTGGCTCCTGAGTCAGATTAAACTGGTTAAAGTAGCAAATACTCAGCAATCCGTGATCCCCATCAACGAAATTCTCGACTGGGCGGGGGTTGTTTGGGGTCCGAATCACCACTAGGGAGCACCATTGCCAAACCACCGATTGCTGAGACGACAAACAGCAGGAGGGAGCCCAAGAAGTGCCTCACCATGCGAGACTTGACCCCCTCCAGCTCATCGCACAGCACGGGGTCGGATGGCTCAGAGGTATCGAGGACAAGTAACCTATACTCAGCGTCACACTCGCGCTCGTGCTCTCGTACCGCATCGTCATGCTCCTGCATCATCTGTAGGGTGAAGGGGAACATCAGTATTGCTAGGACTACTATTGCGAAGCCGGATGCCCGATTACGATCCATGAGAATCCCTCACTAGGTGCCCAGCAGGGACAGAAGGCACTCTGTCACGTGCAGCCTCATGGTGGAGGCAATGGCTTCGACGGAGTGGTGGTCAATTTGCGCAGAAGGATCTCCGGGTTCTCGACCAGCGGCCCAGTTAGATGAGCAGACAAGAGAGACGTGTGGGGTGCCGGTCTCGGAAAGCAGTCGCGACTCTGGGCCGAGGGTCATGCCCACTGCATGCGCCCCGAGTCGTTCGAGAGCGTCGATCTCAGCGATGCTTTCGAACTGCGGACCCACGCACTGAGCCACAACCACTCCTGACGGTGCAGATCCCTGAGTCGTTTCCAGAGAGGTGCAGCAGATGGTCATTGCAGATGCGTCAAAGGGAGAGGTTCTGTCTGTGTGGACGGCGTTGTCGTCATGGAATGTCCAGGGACGCAAAGCGAGGTCGAGCACATCACTCGTGACGCCGACGGTGCCTGGAGGCAGGTCCTCGATCATTGATCCGACGGAATTTATGCTCATGACGAGGTCGGGCTTGCAACTAGACGCAGCATAGACGTTGGCCCTGTGCTCTATCTCGTGTGGCGGGGCCCTGATGGCTTCCTCGGATTGATGCCTGTCGATGACGAGGACCTCACCAACAGTGAAGGAGACCAGAGAGGCCTGGACCGGACCCCATTCTGAGTGGATCAACAGGTTGGACGTTGTGGAGTCGCCTAAGGCAGAGAGTTCATCGGCGAGGATGCTCATCCCGGTGCCGCACAGCACCGCGACGCGGGGCAATGCCATCACTCCGATAGACGGGCGACGAGGTCGGCCTTCTTCCCTGAGACCGGTTTACCGGCCTCCTTGAGCATTGCCTTGAGCTCGGGGACTGTTAATGACTCGTGTATCCTGTCCACTATCTCCTGTTTCGTGCCGTTGGGGTCCAGTCCCCTGGACTTGGCGATAGACACGATTTCGGACTTGAGCTTCTTGGAAATCCCTGCGAGACTGGCATCCTCGTCGGCGGATCGAACTTCGGCCATCTCGGTCTGTGCCTCCACCCCAATTACGGGTGCTGTTTCTTCCGATACTTCGTCGATCACCGCTTCGGTTAGTTCATCCGGAACCTCGATTGCTTCATCAAAGAAATCTTCCTCAGTTTCTGCTGAGGCTTTCTGGGCCTTCTCAGCCCCTATGACCTCGTCTAGCGTTGGACCATCATCGATTACGACGCCAGACTGAATCAACTGGCTGCGACGGAAGAAGATGGCTCTAACAGGGTGAATCTTGGAGACGGCCTTCCTAACCTCCTCCTCTAGGGAGCCGTCTAACAGGGCCTTCTGGACGTTGATCCACGTTGACCTAGCACAGAACTTGATGACCTCGTTCCTCGCTATGGTTCGGGATTCCTGCTTCTGGCTGCCCCTGATGCGATGGCGGGTGACGATGAATGGCTTGAGTCGGATGAAGAATCCGTCTTCCGTGACCAGATCGATGGTGTCGTCAATCTTCCCACGTTCACGGCGAATCTGGCGCCTCACGTGATCCTTCAAGACATCATGGCCGACGAACTCAGTTAGGGCATCGCTGCCTATGACATCGGTGACCCTGAATCGAATCTTGACGTGCATCTTGGTGAAATCGCCATCAAGCTCATTCTGCATGACCTCGTAATGACGACCGAGCACCATGCTCTCATCCTCGGCAATAGTCTCCCCTATGACCTTGTACGACCAAGGGTTCCTAGGGGCCCGGATGGAATACCAGCGCTTTGCCTTCCACTTGTCCTTCTGCCTACGAGCAGCCGCTCTAGCCGATGCGCCTTTGGCCATAGAAACGACTCCTTCCTCGGGGGCTGCCCCGTTCGCGGGCCGTCCGAACCGCAACCAGTATTTGAACAGGACGCCACGGACCCTGTTGAGTCCCTCAACGGGGGTTTGAATACGAGACTACAACGTGGGGAGCCATGGGGCTGCACGGAGGTTCGTGGAGGATTCACTCGAGTGCCGTTGACGATATCAATCTGATCACAGAAGCGCTAACCTGGCTATCTGGTGTTGATTCGGTGATAGAAGTCGAGAAGGGAAAGTCTGCCCTCGGAGCCCCCCAGATCACCCTGATTGCCCGCCTTTCGAAGAAAGGGGCTCTGAAGTCGCTAGGGATGCTCAGCGTGGAATCCCTAGAGAATCTGCTCGAAGAAGGCTTGGACAGACGAATCGATGATGAGAAGGTTCTGCACATCAGAATCAGCATCCCTGATTTGGTGGGTGGTGAGGCTGTGCTATGCGATAGTAGCGATGGCCCGATAGCCAAGGGGAGATTCAAACTTGAAGCCTACCCAGGAGACGACATCGTTGCCCTAGCAACTCGCATGGTTTCAGAACTAATAGGCTGACCAGAACATCTACCAAGCGTTCTTATGCTCATGGCCAATCCATTGACCTAGATAGAATGACTTACGTTGTCACCAGTGCATGCGATGGGAGCAAGTACCAAGATTGCGTTGCTGTTTGCCCCGTTGAGGCATTCAAAGAGGCCGAAACATACCTGGTGATTGACCCTGACTTGTGCATTGACTGCGCTGCTTGCGTACCAGAGTGCCCGGCCGATGCCATCTACGCTGACACTGACATTCCCGACTCGGAGATAGAATGGCTGGACAGGAACAAGGACGAGGCGCCCGACCTACCTCTGGCAGAGGGCGACTCTCCCGTCCTGGCCTGATCCTTGAGCTCCTCAGCAGACCTTATCGATGAAATAGGTTCATCAATGCATACCCGGGGGGAGTAATGTGTCCAATAGAGTTGATCTGGAGAGTCTGCGTTATGGAACTGAGCTGTTGAAGCGTGGATTCGCAAAGATGCAGCAGGGCGGTGTCATCATGGATGTCGTGACTCCCGAACAAGCCCACATCGCAGAGGATGCAGGGGCTGTCTCGGTGATGGCCCTCGAGAGGGTTCCTGCAGACATCAGAACATCAGGGGGGGTCGCCCGGATGAGTCACCCCAGCCTCATCAGGGAGATCATTGACACTACCAGTATCCCGGTTATGGCCAAGGCCAGAATCGGTCATGATGAGGAGGCCCGTGTCTTGGAGGCCCTTGGAGTGGACATGATAGATGAGTCGGAGGTACTGACTCCTGCAGACCCCTTCTTCCACATCGCCAAGCAGAAATTCACCATCCCTTTCGTGTGCGGTTGCACGAGCCTCGGTGAGGCTGTTAGGAGGATTGCTGAGGGTGCGGCGATGATTCGCACCAAGGGAGAGGCCGGGACTGGCAATGTGGTTAGCGCTGTGAAGCATGCTCGCTTGCTGAACGCAGAAATCGAGTCTGCGAGAGTCAGTGATGCAGAATCGAGGGAGCGGATGGTTGACACCATCATGAGTGGTTTTCACAGACTTGAGGCTACTTCCGAACTTGGAATCTCACTACTGAACACACCATTCGGTGACGTTGGCTCCCTCAGGGACGAGGTCTCCTCAGTATTCGAGGACGTCATCGACCAGAACAGGCTTCCCGTAGTCACATTCTCTGCAGGAGGAATAGCGACTCCGGCCGATGCAGCTCTCATGATGCAGCATGGAATGGACGGAATTTTCGTTGGCTCGGGTATTTTCAAGAGTTCTGATCCAACTCGGACCGCTGAGGCCATTGTTCTCGCAACACACCACTACGATGAACCAGAGGTAGTTGCCGAGGCTAGTTCAATGGTCGGGGAAGCTATGGCGGGCCTTGAGATAGAGTCCCTGGAGCTGCGTCTCGATGAGCGCGGCTGGTGATTTAACCCCGCTTTCCCCTAGTTGTACGCAAGCGCCGTGCCGATCGCTTTCCCCTTTGATGGTCCACCTCAGCGTCCTCGGATTCAGCGACGGTTCCTCCGAAGGTGATGGAACCACTTTCCATGAGTTCCTGAGAAAGTGAGTCTACCAGCGCCTCGTCCTGATCGGGAGTCTTGAGTGCGTTTCTGACGGATTGGTTGTGGTCACGGACAAGCCTCTTCGCCTCCTCTAGTTGAGACTTGATCTCGTCACGAATCTCATTGACCTTAGCAAGCATTTCGACGATGGTGGCGTGAGTCTCATCTGCCTTCTCCCTCTCGCTTAGGAAGGCTGCGTGAAGACGGTCGCCCTCCCCCTTCAGGAAGTCCCGCTCCTCGAACATAGGTTTGATCTCCGACCAAATGCTGTCCGCAAGCTTGTTCTGGTCAATCATCAGTTGGTGCTCGTTATCCGCTTCGGCTTTGAGGCGTTGAATCGACTCTTCCATGGCCCCTAGGTCAACGGTGATTATCTGATGCTCCTCAACAGCAGGCAGGAGTTCGTCCCTCTTGGATATCAATGAGCGCAGTTGCTTGATCAAATCGTTCTCCTTCTCCAGAGAGAGACGGCCGTCAGTCATGATTTGGTTTTCGATCCTGTCAATCTCGCTAACTGTCTCTGAGAGCTGAATGACCACTGACTTGCTACGGCCATCGCCCCGCCGTCCCCGTTTCCTCGAGATCAGTTCTTTGAAGTGCTTCTGTAACTCGTCGCGGCGCGCCTGATGCACCTTGGCTTGCGAGCGTACCTCCTTCTGCTCGTCCAGTTGCATCTTGATCTTATCCCTCAACTCAGAACCCTGCTGTTGAATGGAGTTCCTTGAGTCAACAGCCCTCCGAGCGGCCTCGTTGTGCTTGTCCCGCTGAACTCTCATCCTCCTTAACTTGGCCTCCATGGCATGGAGGCGATTACTGAGGTCATTACTGAGGGAGTCATCCGCCTCCATGGGGTCGCGAGGCGCGGTTCCTTATTGAACCGAACTAAAGACCGAGGAGAGAGGCTAGGAATGGTACTAGTGGGGAAAATACAGCAAGAGCGGCTCCGAGCATGAACAGTGCGCCGGTGGTCATTCGCAGTCTAGTGAACAAGTCAGACTTGACCTGAGCAGTTAGAACCTTCCCGGAAATCAAGTTCCCGGAGGAGTCCTCAAGCCTGACTGTCACCGTTGTCTCGCCCATGGAGGAAGGAATAAGGCTCTGCCAGACAATTCTTGATGACAACATGGCACCTGTGAGCAACTCGAACAAGGGCTTTTCTCGTAGGGACGATCCATCACCCTGTGGGTCGGCATGAAGGCGGTACACGCATTCGTTAGGGCGGAAGTCCGGCGTTTGCACCCTCAGAATCAGGTCTTGGCTTTCATCGGTCTGATTGAGGACGAAGGCAAATAGGTTGGCATGACCAAGAGTGAGATTCTCCATGTCCACATCGAACCAAACTCCAGGAGACGGGTTTTCGAGGTGCATTCTCAACCGATCGTGCAACCTGAAGAATGGGGCACAACGCTGGCGTGCGTGCATCAGTAGTCTGTCAAGAGTCTCTTCGCCTAGATCTGGGTGGTTGATTATCTGATCGATGGTCTTTGGGTCTATTACCGATTCCAAGGCAAAGTGGAACTCTTCTTCGTCGATCAACCCTGACCGAAACATGTGAAGAAGTTGGAGAAGGTACTCCTGAAAATCCGATAATAGGCCACCGCTGCGCAAATCGTCTGAAAATGAAGATACGTACTTCGAAACACGAACAGATAGGAGAGGGTCGACATGCGCCCTGATGACGTCACTGAAAGGCTTGTTGAGAAGTGCGGGGTGGATGGGGGGGGAGAATGCGTCCAACAGGCCCCATGGTTTCACGGTATTGAACCGTGGCCGATTGGAGACCATGTACACGCTATGACCGGAGAGAAGGGTGCCCGTGGACAGGGCAATCAGAACCGGTACGCCACTGGTGCCACTAGGGAAGTTCAATGCCAGACCAAGAAAGATGGTGGCGAGCACCATCAGGGTTGTTGTTAGGTTCAGCTGTCGGGATACGCCATTGATGACCGCCCACATTTCAGTATAACCGTGAACGCTTCGGAAAGTCATGCCAGCATTAGTTATCTCATCAGTTTCCAACTGAAATATCCGCTGCGTTATCCAAAGAAGGTAGTGCAGTATGAAGAGCAGGACCAGGTCGGCAACCATGATTGCAAGAGAGAGCGCGTAGATTGCAGTGGATAATCTGAGGTCGAAGAACAAGCCCGAGATGCTTCCTGTCCACCACCCGGGGTCAGAACCGCGATAAGACTGGGCTAGTCCAAAGAGGACGACTACTATGATTGGCAAGAACAAAATCAGCCTGACACCGCCACTGATCAGGAAGTCGTCTATCCCCTTCAAAGCAAGCTCCCGGGCCTTCAGGGATTCTTTCTCCTGGCTAATGAGTATCGCTGGGGCTTCTGATTCCTTCAGGGATCGGAGATCGGGTGCGGGTGGTGCCTCCGAAGCGAGTACATCCATCATGGAGTCGGTGTCCTCGTTTTCTCGAAGCGAAGTCCCGAGGTTTTCCTTCTCATCCATCGGGTTCAACCACCAACATCACCGTTAAGTCTAGCGAGTATCCTCATGGACATTGACCTAGACACCTCTAGCGTCCTGCCGTCACATGTGAGCACGTCTCCGGAGTTAGTGATTGTGGAGCCAACCACCACCCCGGCGTCTCGAATTGTCACCTCCTCAACATCGCTAACAAGTATTAGTTCCACTGTCGCAATGGAGTCCTCGGGAAGTACCCCTATAGGCAGGAGGGTGCCCTTGCCGATGGCACTCACACGACGTTCGACAGCAGGGATGCGGGAGCCATCGGGAGCATTCTCTGGATATCCTAGTAACCTGTCCAACACGGCCTCCAGATCATCATCGATGGCGTGTTCCAGCCTGCACGCAGCAGCGGAGATGTCCCCCGTATACCCTATCACTTCCAAGAGGAGAATCTGGAGTAAACCCTCCCTGCGCTTAATTCGGGCTGCGGACAGAAAGCCGGGTGGAGTGAGTCTGCAGCCTTTGTAAGGAATGTGAGTAACCAAGCCTCTACTGGAGAGGCGATGAATCATCTCGGTGGCAGAGGCTGGGCTGATATCCATCAGATTAGCGAGTTGTGTTGTCCTGACTATGGCATCGGGAGTCTCTACGTGAACCTCGAAGATCCGCTTGATGTACATCTCCTCGATTTCACTCAAGTCTGACATTTCTACTCCTCGGAAGCCTCGGCCATGAATTCCAACTTACATACCGGGCATCGCGAACGAACGGGTCTGCGTTCGATTGGCACCCTCAGGGTCTGGCTGCAGTCAGGGCATTGTAAGAGATCGTCAGATGAGCTGGAGACCCGGTCGGGGGAGATGGTTGGATCGGCGATAGGGACTCGCTCTTCGGTTTCTGGGACTATTTTTTGGGAGTCGCCCGCCCCTACTTCGAATTGCATGGTGCAAGCAGGGCACTTAACCCCTCCCGAGTGCCTGATGGGTACATTGAGGCGTTGCTCGCAATGAGGGCATGAGACCTCCCTTTTCGCTTGTTCACCTCGGCTGGTCCTTGGCTCCCTCGGAGTCCGTATGCCTCCCTGTTCAGTAGACGGGGTCCTTGAAGAAACCGTTCGCCAAGTCACCCTCGCTGCAAGGATTACTGCAATGCCAGCGAGAGCACCATAGATGGCAGCGATGGAGTCGAATGGCAATTCAAAGCCACTGGCTTCGGGCTCAGAGTCGATATTGACTGAGCTTGTAGCGAATGCTTCACCCATCATCCACACTAGATCAAAGTCGACGGCGTTTGCATCGGGCCAAGTAGGAATTTCCATCACACTGGAGAAACTCCCGTGGGGGGGAACGGGGGGGACTGAGGTCTCAGATAAGATGGTGTGATCAGAAGAGAGGACCAACCTAGCTTTTCCTGCTGGAGTGGCAGAGTTTCCGTCGTTGGACAACAAGAATTCGATCAGGACCTTCTCGCCCGTCCTCGGAAGTTCTGGTGTGGAGCCTACGAAGGATGCAGAGGGCTCTGGGATCGGTGCGATGGGAAAGATATCCGTGGAGTTCGCGTATGAGTTTTCGGCTACCCATGATTGCGGAATCAGTTCAAGGAAAATTGACTTAGCCTCGGGATGACCAAGTTCGATGGTCATGCTTCTTCGTCCCGGGTCCAATTCAACAGTGAAGCTCTGCATCAATGAGCGGACGTCTCGGAGGTCCTTTGAGATCTCAAGCAATAGAGGACGAGAGCGTCCAGGCGAGAGGGTCATGGAAGCATCAATCGAAAGGCCCCCCTCCAACGACCACTCATACGACTCCACGGAGACTTCGATGGATTGAGGCTGGTGAACCTCAACGACAAAGTCACCGTTTAACGAAGCATCGACTTGAGAGTCTGAGCTGGTAAGCCACCAATGATAGGACATTGTCCCGTTGGTTTCAGGGGTGAAGGTGACGCTGACCTCCCTGCTGGAACCGGAAGAAATCTCCACTTGGTTTCCCGAAGTAGAGAATCCACTGTTAGGATTTTCAAGATTAAGGGCGGCACTACCAGTATGGGCCCCCTGATTGCTTACGAGCACGGAAACTAGGAGGCGGTCCCCCACGTGTGCAGGCTCACCAACTACGGCCGCTCCAGATCCACCTGTTGAAGTGAGGTTGGCAGAGGGAGAGGTTCGGTCTGTGGTCAATGATCGATTCAATGATTCATCGAGAATGTCTTCGGAACCAAAGCCGTGAGGGGTTATGGGGGGGGCCAGTGCCATGAGCAGGGTGATGCATAATGCTCTCGCAAACAATCTGTGCACTATCACATCCCCCATACTTCATCGTATCAATCAAACCCCAATAATTCGGCCACAGATGGCTTTAATGCAGTGATTACGCCGCGCCAGATGACCATGGACAACGATGGACTTCTCAAGGTCGGGCCGGATGAGCTCGCCCAGTCCCTACTAAACAGGAGAAGGATGCTTAAGGAAACCCTACCGGGTGTTATCAGAAATCTAGAGGCTGAGGAGGATTCGTTGATTCCTAAGCTAGAGAGGCAAATTAACGCCCACCAACGAGCCAACGAACGCGTAGCGGAATTAAAGCTAGCAAGGGATGAGGGGCAACGAAAAGCATCGGGGATAATAGGCGAAGTGAAGTCCGTTAGAGAGGGGTTGATGGAAGGCCGTGGGATGGTCAACTTAGATCCGAGGTGGAAAAGGGAGAAGCTCTTTGAGAAACTTGAGGAGATAGAGCAGAAGATTCAGACCTCGGCCTTGGATCACAAATCAGAGAGGAAGATGTTGGATCGGAGAAAGAAGCTTCTCGAAGAGAACGAAAGCTGGCTTGCCGACAGGAAGGAGTCAAACCCCCAAATGACATCGTACGTCGAGAAGAGCAGGGAGTTGTCTAAACTCTACAAATCCGCTGACAAAGCCCACAGGGGGATGCTAGCGGCAGTGGAGAAAGCACGACCGCTTTATGAAAAATTGATTGTGCTTCGGGCCGAACTCATAGATGTAAGAAGTCAGCTCGATAGAGCCAAGGAGTTGCTTTCCCAGTCAGACAATGCAATAGAACATTGGGAGAGAAGACTGTCGGATGGATTCGGCGACCTAGGGCCTGGATTTCCTGACCTTCTCAAGGACAGTAGGAAAGTTACCGGTGGGGGGGCCTCGTCCTTTGCGGGGAAATCTAGTTCTAGCGTTTCACGAACTACAAATAGCGCTCGGGGTGAAGGGGGATGAGTGAGTCTGATCAGACTGATTTGTGGGGCGAACTAGAGGAAATGGATCATTCTGACATTGAGGATCTGAGAGGCGAGCACAAACGTTTGCTAGCGACAATGGACGATGAGTTGAGGGGGCTCAAGGCAGAGCGGAAGGAACAGGTTGAGATTGTCAAATCACTCAGATCGGCCATAGGTAAGGTGGAAGTCGCTGACTCGGGACGAAGGTCACTGCTGAGAGAGTTCCACCGCTCAAGAAAATCCGCCCAGAAAGAGAAGGGGGTGAGGGATTCGATTAACAAGTGCGTTCCCCCTCCAGCGAACATTTTGCTCGAATGGCTTTCCGTCACTCATACAAGGCTCACCACTGTGGACAATGACTTGACAGCGGTTCCTATGCTCAATAGGGAGTTCGATTCATTCAGTAGGTTCTTTGAGTTACAGTCCGCAATAGAACGGAAGAAAGTGGCGGAATCGGCCCATGGCAGATATGCTGCTTACGTAAGCGAAATGAGGGAGATTACGACGAAACTCGATAAATACAAGGCTGAGAAGGAAAGAAGCGTATCTGAAATCACAGAAGATCTAGGAATAGAAGACAGGAATATTACAAGGAAGGAGATTAGGGGAATTAGCAATCGAATCTCCGACATAGACAATAGGATGGATTCCTTGATCGAGGAGCGGAGAACCGCTCGAAAGGAACTGAGACGAATTGAAGCATACTCCAGGATTTCTCGGAGCGGTCACGGGCGAGTGAAGATTTCCGACATCAAGGATGTCGCTCGCAGTGGTGGGACTCTGAGTACCGGGGAGATGGATGCCTTGCTCAAGATGGGGGGGCTCGCCTCATTGGGAAATCAAACCGATGATAAGAAACAACCAACTACAGGGAAGAAGCGGAAGAAGAAAGGGAGGAAACTGGGGGTTTCTAGGAGTGGCAGCAGAAAAGGAAAACTGGCTACCCGAAAGGAGTAATGAATTTCTACACTTTGGTATTGCTTAAATGGAGAGGCAAAATCGAAGGGACAGAGGCTTTGTTTTGGTGGTCAATAGTACAACTCTGGGAGAGGTCCTCGGACCACTATCGGACAAAGTTAGCAAGAAGCTATTAGATTTCAAAGACAGACGTGACGAGTTGAACGTGAACGTGAGGTGCCACCTTGACAAGAGGAACGATATCAACAGACAGGTGAAAGAGCTAATCCATGAGGTTCAGAACCAGAAGACGATTCGAAATGAGGCCAATGCAACAGTCAAGGATCTAAAGGCGATTAGGCTTGAAAGAACTAACGTCCTAAAGGAGAAGCGTGAAGAACTAAGGAGCAGCTACGACCAGAGAAAACCTGAGGTTAGAGAAAAGACCCAGGGGCCACCTTCACACAAAATTAGGGCTGAAATGAACAAGCTCGAGAGGAGATTTGAGACCGGTCAGATCAAACCCAACAAGGAAAATGAGTTCTTCGCCAAGATGAAGAAACTACAGAAGCAACTCAAAGATACCATGGAAAGGGAGGAGGCGAGCAGCTCCGAATCACTGAAGAGGGTTCAAGTTGCCGAAGACCTTCAGACAGCAGCGCACAAATCAGTTGAACGGGCGGTAGCTTCTGCGCAGGAGGCTCACGATTTGATGATTGAGCTCTCGGATGAGGTCGATAGGCTGAGGGAGTCGGCAAATAATGAGCACCTTAGCCTAACCTCTAGCAAACGTAAAGCGGATTCCCTCCACAACCAATACATTGTCTCACTACGTTGCATTCATTCAATGAAGGACATAATGAAATTAGCAGAGTCCAAACAGAAGCGGGATGAAGAAGACGGTAAGGTAGGAGTATCTGACTTGATGTCCCGTCTGATGTCTGGAGACACCTTGTCGACCGAAGAACTCATGTTGTTGCAGAGGGGCTAGCATCTAGATTGTAGGTTCGACCATTGCTTCCATGCAATATCTTCCCTGTTGTTTGAATAATCCACCCAGGGATGAATAGTGCTGACTCGTGAAACTGAGCGGACTCCTTTCTGAATGACCACTTCTCCAATAGCATACTTTTGACGGGCCCGGATGAATCGGTTTCCTCAACACGACTCCTTTTTCTCACCTCGAGTAACTTCTGAATCTCCATATGGAGCCTAGATTCGGGCAACCAGGATTCATCAGCGGGGGAGATAGTTCGGAGGTCGGGGATGTTATTGGCCTGATCGGAATAGTCTAGCATCCTCAGACAGGCCGACCACGGGTCCTCGATGACAGACCAATGATCGCGTTCGACATCTAGGGAGGGAGCCACGAGATCACCGGTCACTGTCCACAACTTCGCATTCAGAAGAACCGGGGTGATTACGGACCCCTCCATACCCCTGTGTGCAAGCCAGTAGGCAGGGTCGAACGACGGCTTGAGCGAAATGGGCTCACAGTTGTCAGGATTATCTGAATCGGAAAGAAGAAGATCGCCTTTTGGCATGCCATCGGGATTTCGAGCAACCAATTCGCCGGACAGCACTGCCTGACCTATCCAGTTTGATATGGAATCTGGCCCCCAGAAAATAACATCACTTGAATTGAATGGGCTTGAATCCGGTGATAGCTCTCTTTCACTGAGAATCCAATGCCGCCCTTTAGGAGCATCCACCCTCCATCTTTCCAACTCCTGTTCAGATAGTGAGAGCAGGTCCGAGGGAACATGCCAGACAAATACCTCACGGTTGTCCGAAGGGTGCAAATCAGGCACCCTCTTCGCAATTCCGATACATATGAAACCGTGGGGAGGAGACTCAACGGGGGACGGTCGAAGGTTGACGGCTCGGTTCTCGAGCAACTTTCTTATTGCCGACTCCATGATGCTAGGGGGGAAGGGGTGATTTTGAAACGAACCCATGGTGAAGGTGCTTCGGCCTCGATTTGGGCATCAGAAATTCGAGCCAAGTTGGAGGAGGTCGCTTTGGCCGGGGTCCAAGACGCAGAGTGCACTAACGGGGAATGGCTTTCCACAAGCAGCACCAAGTTGGCGGTTGACCATGAGTACCTGATGAATCGGGACATTTGGGGAGGAGGTTCTCAATTCGTTGATGAATGACTCGGGGCAGTTTGCCGCTACCAGTACTACTTTGGCTTCCCCACTTGTGCAAGCAACTGAAGTTTGGCGCTGACCAAACACAAGGTCGCCGGTGTTTACGCCTTGCTTCAATTGGCGTGCGATGTCCATCCCCACACCTCAACGATGTTCCTCTGGAATGTAGAACAACTCAACGCTACCAGTTCCAAGTGCCACTGGCTGCCCAACGATGATGTTCTCAGTGACCCCAGAAAGATCGTCTCTCTCCCCAATTATTCCGGCCTTCAGGAGATGGGTCACAGTGACCTCAAAGGCCGAGCGAGCGAGGATCGAATGCTTGGCACCACTCACGCCGTGTCTGCCGATAGCCCTGACTTCGCCCCCAGTGGTCATGACATCAGATACCATGAGCAAGTGCCGTACATCAACATCGAGGCCGGCCCCTTCCAAAGTGTCCCACATCTCGTTGATGATGGCTTGGCGAGCGGCTTCGATACCGAGGTAGTCGTGAATCTCACTGATGTTGTTGGTGTAGGTACGCGATCTATCAATTCCGGCAAACTCACTCACCTTAGCAAGATTGGAGCCGATGGTGGAGATGTAGTACTCCCCGGTTTCTGCGATGGGACCCTGGACGTTGGCCCGTGAAATGCCTGGAAGGCCTTTCAGCCTCAGCTTCTTGATCTTGTCTTCGAGTTGAAGTAGTGCAGTATAGGTGGGTGGATCAGCGGAAATATTAGCAAGATCCTGTTCCTTTGAAATTCCGGGGATAATGCGCAGGGACTTGGGCTTGTCATCGTTGTCAGCCTGGACGTAGAGCCGGAGAGCCCTGGATAGCTTGTCACGAATTTCTGCACCTGTCATCTTTTTCAGCCTCATATTGCTGAAATTCAACTGGAGGTTGATGTTTCTCTGTGCCACGTCTACATCGATAGTCGCAATATCCATGGCGGTAGTTGTCTCTAATCCGGCAGCAATGTCCCGAACGAACTTCTCATTGGTTCTCAGAGGTTTGCCCTTGGCATTGAACTCGTCTAGATAGATAATCATCGTAGGTGTCTTGGGAACCTTGCGAGCGTCGACGATCTCGATGATTCGCGGGAGTCCTTGAGTGACGTTCACTGTGGCGACTCCAGCATAGTGAAAGGTCCTCATTGTCATCTGGGTACCTGGTTCTCCAATCGACTGGGCTGTTGTTATGCCTACGGCTTCGTACGGAATTGCTTTAGCTTCATCAGCGAAGACGCCGGCAGATTCTACGACCTTCTTAGCCTTTGCAGGAGTCAGCTTCTTCACGCCACGCTTCTGCAGCCCCTTGACTAGGGCGTCAACCATCTTCGGAGTCAATTTGGTACCACTGCTACGCAAGGCCTCGGAAAGTCGTACGTACATTTCATCTTCAGTATCGACATCACGAATTAACTGCTTCATCTTGGCATCCACATCGTAGTCCTCAAGGGGGAGTGAACGCTTCATTCGCCTAGTCCTGGACACAGTCCGTCTACGAACTATGGTCTTCTGAGATTGGGCAGAGGCAGCCCTAGTAGACTTCGTTGAGCTCGACATGATCTCGTGAATCCTCTGAGAGGTTCCGGAGTCAATGCCACAAATTTGGGCTATCTGGCCAGGAGAGAGGCCCTTGACGTTGTCCCACTTCCTGTCGTCTGCAAGCTTATGGGCATACTCTTCCTCGATTCCGAGGTCCATCAGCTTCTTCTTTGTCGCACTCTTGACAACCATTAGTCGGCACCCCCCAGCGCATCATCGAGTACTTGGTCAACATCGAAAGCGTTACCTTTGCGGCTGCGGGCGGGATCGATTCCATCCTCCCCGTACTCGAACTGAATGATTCGATTTGCAGTGTTCCTCACAGAGGCCTGGTCATCGGCGGAGACCTTCAGGTCGTCCATCGCGTTAATTAGGCGGCGTTGCATGTAACCAGACTTACTGGTCCTTACAGCGGTGTCAACGAGGGACTCTCTCCCTGAGACTGACAACATGAAGAACTCAGTGGGCTCGAGGCCGCTCTTGAAAGATGAAGAAACGAAGCCCTTCTCTTTGGCTCCCTTGACTTTGCGGGGGAAGTGTGAGAGCACCCGGTCTTGGTAGCCGCGCTCCAGCCTCTTGCCTCGGACTTTAGGCTGGCCAATTGATCCAGCCATCATTGCTAGGTTATCCATTGATCCTCGGGCTCCTGAAGTAGCCATCAAGACGGCTGAGTTTCCCTCACCCAGTAGAGACTTGGCGACGTTGCCCGTCTCGGCCTTGCCCTCGTCGAGAATGGTCAGGATGTTCTCCTCCAGTGTTTCCAGGGGAGTCCTGCCCGGCCTAGACTCGTACTTCTTTCCATCCTTGCCGAATTTCTGCAACTCGGAGTCAACCTTGTCGCTAGCAGTTCGATTAATCTCGGCAATCTCCGTCTTCGCTGCTGGAGGAAGGTCCTCGTCGTCAATTCCGGTGGTGAATCCCATGGCCGTGCAGATAGCGATAGTCATCTTAGTCATCTTGTTGATGAATTCTGCTCCCACGTCAGTCCCATGAGTCTGAACCACTGCATCTAGGAGTCTGCCATCCTCCGCCCCTATTCCGCGTTTGTCTATTGAGCCTGTCACGTCACCCTTGGAGACGTTCACTGTCTCGCCTGCGCGATTTTTGAAATTGAGGCTGAACCCTTCACCCACTAGGAGGCTGAAAATTTCATTTCCCCTATAACCGATCTCACCATTCTTCTTGACTTCGTCGGGAAGGTTGCCATCCCAGCCAACAGAGCCTAGGATGTCCAGGACCACATGCTTGGGAAGGAAAGCGTCGCCATGAGTAAGTAGGTAGGCGCCCGTGATGTGGTCATGGATCCCACCAATTACGCTGCCACCATAACGAGGTGAGACAATGTGCTCTTGCACGCGCATGAGGATTCTGGCCTCAGCTCGCGCCTCCTCGCTCTGGATGACGTGGAGGTTCATCTCGTCACCATCGAAATCCGCATTGTAGGGTGTGCAATCAGCGAGGTTGAATCGAAACGTCTTTCCCTGCATCACGCGAATCTCGTGGACAAGCATAGACATCCTGTGCAATGAAGGTTGGCGGTTGAAAATAGCAACATCTCCGTCTATGAGATGGCGTTCTACAACCACCCCCGGACGTGGATTACCGTCCCTGTCATAGGTACTAAGCCGGTCCTCCACATCAGTGGGGTACACATTTCCGTGCTCGTCCTCGATCTCGGGACTTCCACAATGGGGGCACTTCACTTCCAAATGCTCAGGCAAGTACTCTGCGGGGTTCTCCACCTCCCACCTCCAACGGTTATGGATGACTGCATTGTGGTCCATCTCATCTAGAGGGTTCCCGTTGTCGTCCTCTCCCGAGAGGTTGGATAGCGTGCCCTCTAGGTCAACAGCCCACTCCTCCCTGAGTTCATCAGTGATATGGTCTCGGCGCATCTGACGCATCAGGACCAGTCCGGGTAGGAAATTAGGGGCAGGTAGGACTTCATTCAACTCGGGCTTGTATCCAGTGTATGGCTCGTCGTCACTACCAGAATGGCATTCTGGGTTGAGGCATCTGAAGCCAGCCCAGATGTACTTCGTGCGATCGGTGATCCTGACTCGGAATCGGTCTCCCCGGATTATGTAATTCACTCCCGGGTGCACATCGGGTCCACGCAGGATCATCTGTCGGAGCTGTTCCCTGTTACGTCTAGTTACTCGTATGGGTACGGTGAGTTCCTTGGCTGTAGAAACGGGGACTCCGACTTCGTTAATCCCAAGATTGGGGTCGGGACTGATGACTGTTCGGGCACAGAAGTTCACTCGCTTGCCGGAGAGATTGCTACGGAATCTTCCCTCCTTGCCCTTGAGACGCTGGGAGAGTGTCTTCAGGGGTCGGCCCGACCTGTGTCTAGCGGGGGGAATTCCGCTGGTTTGGTTGTCGAAGTATGTCGTGCAGTGGTACTGAAGCAGTTCCCACAAATCCTCAACGATGAGTTGGGGGGCTCCCGAGTCCCGATTCTCCCTAAGCCTCTGGTTAATCCGCAGCACGTCTACGAGCTTGTGGGTCAAGTCGTCTTCAGATCTGTCGCCGCTCTCCAATGTGATTGAAGGGCGCACGGTGATGGGAGGTACGGGAAGGACCTTCATTATGGTCCACTCCGGTCTGCTGACGTCACTCTCCATTCCAATGAAGATCAAGTGCTCATCAGGAATTTTCTCTAGCCACTCTCTGATGTCCCTAGCATTCAGTTTGTGTTCGCCCTTGTCGGCCTTCTTCTCCTTGAAGGTGGTGGGCTTGTCTAGGACGATCTTTCCCTGCTCCGATCCACAGTGCATGCAGATAGCCCTCTTAGGGCCTGCGCAGATATTCTCTATGTCCTTGATGACCTTCTTGAATTCCCTGCCACCGACACCGTGCTTCAGGATGACGTCATTCACCTTGTCGCGATAGTAATCCTGTTCGGACTTCTCGGGATCTAGGGGGTGCGTCTCGGGAGCGTCGAGGAGGAGGACCTTACTGCAGGAGTTGCACGTTGTCTTGAGGCACGTCTTGATCAGCATTGTGAAGCCAATGTGCATGACGGGCAGCTCTAATGCGATATGCCCGAAGTGGCTGGGGCATTCCTCGTGCTTGTTTCCACAGGTCTCGCACCTGATTCCAGGGTCAATGACTCCCATCTTGGGGTCCATCAGGCCTTGCTTGAAGGCATGCCCATCGTCCTTGTAGGTGTCAGCTGTCTTGACCTCGACCGAGGACATCTTCCTGATTTCATTGGGGTCCATGAGGGTGAATCTGATCGAATCAATCCTCTTCGGAATCTTTGCTGCGTCACGTACACTCATCTTCTATCCTCCAATTCCAGCCTCATGGCCACTCCAAGACTCTTCATTTCATCCAAAAGGAGCTTGAAAGCGTACGAAGTCTGCACAGAATGGACATCTGCTCGGTCACCACAAACAGGACAGACACTGGTTCTCCTCTTCCAGTCGTGGTAAGCTATATGCCCGCACCTTGGAGTGTTGCAAACCATAAGGTTCCATCCATCCGATTCATCGAGGAGTCGGTCCTTGATTACCATGGAAGCACCATGGGAAATCAGGCAATCCCTCTCCATCTCACCGAACCTCAGACCGCCCTGACGAGCCCTCCCCTCGGTCGGTTGTCTAGTGAGAATCTGAACTCTCCCGCGACTTCTAGCGTGAAGCTTGCTGCTGACCAAATGATGTAGCCTCTGATAGTAAATGACTCCAATGAAGGTGTCCACGGGAAAAGACTCTCCAGTCTCACCGTTGACCATTGTTTGGCGCCCGGTGTGATTGAGTCCATTCCTGAGGAGGCCGGCTCGGAGAGATTCTTCCTTCTCCCCAGTGAAGGCGGTCCCGTCGATTCTACGGCCCTCCATCGAGCCAACTTTGCCCCCAATCATTTCAAGGACGTGCGCGACAGTCATCCTCGAAGGAATGGCATGGGGGTTGATTAGGAGATCGGGGATTACGCCATCCTCGGTGAATGGCATGTCCTCTTGGTTCACTAGTCTGCCGATGATTCCCTTCTGACCGTGTCTGCTGGCAAATTTATCCCCCAGCTCCGGAATCTTATTGGTTCGCAGAGTCAACCTGACCAACCTCCCTGAATCCAGTGACTCGGTGACGTACACGTTGTCGACCCATCCCTTCTCCCCGTGTCGAACGAGCATCGAAGACTCTCGACGCTCCTGGGCCTGCAAGAAGGCTCCGTGGGCCTCTTCGAGAAAACGCGGTGGACTTGTCTTGCCGACAAGGATCGACCTGCCCCCCTCCTCGCTGGTGAGTTCCTCCTCGGGAACAGGCAGCCCATCGCGTTCTAGGTGGGAATATGAGTCCCAAGACTTTAGGCCCTTAATCTCATCAAGTCCAGTGCCGGGAATCTCAATCTTCTCCTCCTGACCCCCTGGGAATCTCTTGTTCTCTGCATTGTAGGTCCGGACAAAGGCAGAGCGGCCTAGAGCACGCTCTACGGAAGCTCGGTTCATGATAACTGCATCTTGCATGTTGTATCCATGATGGCTGATGATTGCAACAACAAGATTCTGCCCACCGGGCCTCTTGTCGAAGTTTGTCGACTTCATCGCTCGGGTGCTCACAATAGACCTCTGTGGGTAATGCATGACATGAGCCCGGGTATCGGGACGGAGCCGGAAGTTGGCGCTAGCGACACCGAGGCTCTGCTTGACCATGGCAGTTCCTCCGGTAACCCTGGGGGTGGAGTTATGCTCAGGGTATGGCACTAGCGAAGCGCAGACACCGAGGATTAGTTGGGGGTCGATCTCAACATGGGTGAAAACTAGGACTGTGTTGTCCTTCTTTTCCTTCCTTCGGAGGGAGTCGATATTGTCCTGGAAATAATTCAGGGGTACTTTGAACTCCTCAATGACTACGTCCGAGTTGGGTAGGCACACTTCGACCGAGAGTTCGGCATGGGAAATTCCATGATCCCCCATGTTCAGCCACTCAACCTTCGATGGATCTATCGGCCTATTGTGCTCGGGTGAGAGAGGTGGCAGATCGAAGGGCCGCGGGGCGATGAGAAGATCCTCCTCTTCCTCGGCGTCTACCCATTCTACGACACCGCTCGAAACAAGGTCAGAGAACGTGACTTCCCCCGAGTTAAGGCCGTCGAGGTGCATTTTCGTAATCTGCAGGCTGCCATGGTCGATTATTAGCAATGGGCGTAGCATCCTGCCCCTATCTGTGTTGATGTAGACATCACGATTCTCAAGATCGTGACGAATGCTGACTTCGGGCCTGATTCGGCCGGAACGTCTGCGCCTCTTGAATTGGCTAACCAACTTGTGTGGCCTCTTGTGCAAGCCGAAAATGTCACCGTTGACATGAATTCTCGAACCGGCTGCCCAGCCATCGGGGTTGTCATTGACTCCCGCTTCTTTGAGCAGGTCTTTGACATCATCCGCAGGGACCTCTTCCGAAACGTCAATCATCTGAGCAGCATTCTTGACTAGGCCACAATTCTGCCCCTCCGGTGTCTCGTTGGGGCATAGGCGTCCCCACTGAGTCGGATGCAAGTCCCTAGCCTCGAAGTGGGGTTGGCTCCTGACTAGGGGGCTTGTCACCCTCCTGAGGTGAGACAGGGCAGAAAGGAATGTGGTGCGGTCGAGGAGTTGACTGACTCCGGATCGGCCACCCACCCAGTTCCCAGTAGCTAAAGCATGCATTATCTTAGTTGTGAGCACATCAGGTCGTAGACAAGAGGAAATCCTCAACTCTCGCTTGCGGTTGTGATGCCTTTCGAGTTGGTACTTGAGGTCTCTCGCTAATTGCTGCAGGCTGACGCGGAACAGGTCCTCAACTAGGTCTCCGGCAAGTCGGACGCGCTTGTTCGCATAGTGGTCCTTGTCATTGGGGTCCCTGTCCTTGATCGCCATTTCGAGGACCTGTCTGGCGATTCTTCCGAGGAAGATGGCCTTCTTCTCCCTATTATCCGGGCTCGATCCCAGATGTGGCAGGAGTTCGTTGTCCAATAGGTTCTGTATGCGAGACTCCCTGTATTCCTTTTGCTGCCCCGCAGCGAACTTCTTCTCCAGCCACGATAGGGCCTCTTCGCTAGTGTCGACACCGTATTCCTCGTTATCCCTGACATCATTCAGGTTGGCAACGGTGTATTTCATGGCTTCAGGAGGTCCAGCTATGGAGGCGAAAATCTCCCTATCGTTCTCAACCCCAAGAGCCCTCATCAAGAGGACGAGTGGGACAGGCGTGGTGCCTGCACTGGGAATCTTTACCATCAGCAAGCCGTCTCTGCGCTTCTCGACGTTGAGAGGCTTCCTAACTCCGTCCTTCTGGGAGAAGATCTTCGCTACTTGAGTCTCGTGCGCGTACTTCTTATTCTTCTCGACAGTAACTCTGTTGGGTGCAAGATCCTCCATTGAGATTAGTACTCGTTCCGTCCCGTTGATTATGAAATAGCCACCCGGATCGACTGGATCTTCCCCGAACTTCCTGAGGAGTTGGGTATTTCTCTGGGAATCCTCGGCTGATGTTTCGGGGGAAAGCCTCCTGTTTTCATCGACGTGGTTGGGATGCAGGTTGCACCGGGCTGAGCGGACCATTATCGGGAGGTTTCCTATGTGAACGCTCTTCTCCTCTTGAAATCCTAGATCGGCCCCGGGGCCCGGAGGGAGATCGTCACGGAAGATCTTGAAGTCAAGGTATACTGGAGAGAAGTAGGTCAATTTTCTGAGACGGCATTCCAATGGGGTCGCTGGGTGCTCGGCACCGTTGGCCTCCTTGATTGTGGGCTTGCCTAACCTGAGATTCTTCATCCTCACGACAATCTCCTTGTCCAGTAAGTCAAGTTTGACCATCCCGCCCTCATCGTCTTCGATTTGCTCGTCGCTGCCAATCTTGATATTCCTAACGATGCGCTCCATCCTGCTTTCTCGGCCATCACCGACGGGAATGCAATCGTTGTAGGAGGCAAGCTGGTGATTAACCAGGCTGCGCTGCTTGAAATAACTCTCAACTATTTCCTTCATTCTATAATCCCCCAGTCATGTTCTCTCCACTATGAGTCGGTATGCAACGGAACTACCTGCGGACCTGCTGTACCTGATGACTTTGACCACACGATTTGTCAGCCAACCAGCAGGGAGTTCATCATTCTCAGACTCTTCCACCTCCTTGATGGCTTGGATTGCCGGATCGGTGATTAGGATCTTTGGAAGCAGCTCCTTGGCGAGGCGATCGTTGCCATGGGCATCTGATTCCATCAAGTTCCAAGGTTCGAGCACATTTGCTTCTAAGTCAATTGGAACCAGTTCGTGATGGGGGACGAGGAAGTGATTCAAGACGTTGAATCTATCCTCACCTCTGGGTATGTCCTCATCCAGCAAGGCCCTCCTGGAAATGGTGATTCGGTTGCTCTTGCTGCGCTTACGGGAGCCGACATGCTCGCTAATCACATTCATGATATTCTCTAGAGTGGAGTCGCCAGTCTCAAGACCGACCTTCTTGGCCACTTGGTCGCCGGTCATCCTCTTGATCGCATCTAGGTTCGCATCGTCTGCGAGCTTGTGCGCGTACTCGTCGGGAATCCCTAGTTCGATAAGCCTTTTTTTCGTCGAGCTCTTCACTGCCAAAACGCATTCCCCCTATCCAGAAATGCAAGGGACTGAGGCTCTATCAGGCGGGCCTGAGGGGATTCGAACCCCCGGCCACCGGGTTAAAAGCCCGGCGCTCTACCTGACTAAGCTACAGGCCCAAAGCAAATGCTGGGCTTTCCTCCGACCTAGGGGGGGTTCTAAAGGCTTCCGGCACAACAAACGCTGAACGCCGGTGGGCACTCCCAAGGGGGGCGGGGAGCAGATGCTCATTCAAGTGACTTCGGATAAATGTTTTCAATGCCCCGGTGGTGCAAGCAATGGATAACTTGACTCAAGGTGAAGGCACTGAGAATCAGGCGATTAGGGGCAATTTCCATAACTTTTCCCTCGAGGAGGTGGGATCGTGGACAGTACTGGTTCCACATACAGTCTACCCCCCTAGAGAGGACACTGAACTGATTAGCAGGGCTATTTCAGGTCTACGACGCTCTGACGGGCTTGCGCTCGAAATCGGTTGCGGCTCGGGCGCCGTAACATTGGTCCTAGCTAGCCTAGGTTGGAATGTCTATTCCTGTGATGTCAACCCGTTTGCAGTCGCTGCGACGAAGGGGAACTTGGATGAGCACGAACTGCACGACGATGTCGAAGTTTGGGAAGCAGGAATTGATGATGGGTTGAAAGTCCCCGAAAACACCTCCCTTATTCTTTGGAATCTACCGTATTTGGAGCCAGTGGGGGAGAAGTTCAGATTGTCGGCTATCGAGGAAGCCTCCCTCACAGACCGCGAAGATGGTGGTTGGAGCGAATCCCTACTAGATTTATTGACCAGAGATTACGACTCGTTGAATGACGACGGACTGGTCTTGCTGCTTTTTCGAACGGATCCCAGAGGTTCCAGTTCTCCCGATAGTTGGAAGGCAAGTGGTTGGTCTGTGCGTTCGATGGTTTCCCTGAGAATTGGAGAGGAGCGACTGGAAGTCTTCGCATTGTGGAGGCCAGGACAAGGAATTGACCCCATAATTCTCGAGAAATGTGACTCGACTATGGATGAAGCAATCTCCATTGGAGATGTTGGATGGCAGAGGGTCTTCACCCACGAACAGACCAGTGGCAGAGGCAGGAAAGGGGCGGAGTGGAAATCCACAAGAGGTGATGTTTCCGCTACGTGGTCACTGGCACCCGAAGTCGTAGGCAACATCCCTCCCGGATTGCTTCAGACAAGTATCGGAGCCATAGTCTCTGATGCTCTCGGTGCGGTGGTTAAGTGGCCCAATGACATCATGTCGGCTGATTGCATAAAAATGGGCGGGATTCTAGTCGAATCGAGTGGTTCCGACAATATTCGAGTTGGGGTGGGAGTGAACTGGCGCGACTTCGAGGAAGGGGGCTTCAGTGCGGCAGGATGGTCCAGTACCTTGGGAGAAATTTGTGCGGTCGAGGTATTTCACAGAATCGATGCGTCAATTTCATCCTACTTCGAGGATACGGGTTGGCTTCCGATGCCTACAGTCGATGAATTGGTGGATATCTCATGGCGAGGGATTTCTCACCAACTATCCAGAGGCGTTTCTATTGAGTTTGAGGGAGAACACCTGAGGCCCATAGGGATCACAACTAACGGCGAGCTGGAGGCCATAGGCAGAGAGTCGCTAATGATAATAGATGACCTTGATGGACTGTTGTGGTCATTCTGAGATTTCAAAGGCAGACAACCTAGAACGAACCAAACGAATCTTGCCCGAGCTGGTGATCGTCGAAATCGATGCAGTGGCATTCAAGTTGGAAACTGCTGAGGGATGGTCCTCTAGTCCGACCTTAAGGATTGCAAGAGATGAGTCTGCAGACTGCTTGACGTCGAAAAGTCTCCAACTCATGTCCCCGAGAGCGTTTCTCATGGCACTCTTGACGTCCCCCCTCGAGGTTGACTGCCCTATGTGCACCCCAATCCACCTGTGCTTCCCCCGAGCAGCCTTGTTCGGCCTCGCCATGGTACTGGGAGGGGGTTTACCTTAACCAATGGTGGGTTTCCCCAGTATCATGCAAGGAGGTTCTCAGACAAACGAAACAGGCCCTCAGGGCATCCTAAAGTCGTTTGCCAGCCCCGCGACCCTACCTCACTTTCTGCTCCTGATGGCCAATACGGGATTCCTCTACGTGATAATGAAAGCAGATTGGGGGGGTTTAGCGGCTGTCGGAAGCTCTGTGTTCCTCTCTCTCACCGTCGCATACTGCTTCGCAGCTATTTTGGCCCCTAGTCGGCTAGGGAACAAACTGTTTCGCGTCGACGATGATGGCAGGGGCGTTCTCAATTCCTCCTATTGGTTGAGCAGCCTTCTGACACTCTTGCCCATTGGGATTACGGTAGCCCTGGTATTTGCAACAGTCTTGACTCAACTCGAGGCGGAGAGGTTGACATTAATCGCCTACCTAATGGCATCCATATTTATCCTCATGTCCATTGGACAAGCGCTCTCGCTGACTTTCGGTAGCATTGCTTATGCATCGAAGAAATCCGCCTCTGCCCGACCTAGCAGGATGGGGGTCACCTACACTGTCACGAGGACTGTCTTTTCAGTGGCTGTATTCGTCCCCCTAGTTTGGTGGTTCGGATACGGAGCCGGTGACCTCTCTGATCAGAGTTTGGTATCACATGCCACGTGGATGGGTTTCCTAGCAGTGGTCGGGCTTGTGACTGTGGTTGCGGACAGATACACGAATAGAGCGAGATCTGCGGGCGGGATGGATGGCTTGGCTGCCGACAGACTGATGGTGGTGATTGTTCTAGCCATATGCTGGCACCTGCTCAGTGCATGGAGGAGGAATCCACTGTGGGTTAATTCGGCTACTGGATCGATGCTGGTCGAGGAGGGAATACTAATGGCCGTTACAATTTTGCTAGCCGTTTGGAGCATGGCCAACCGTGGCCACAAAAAGGGATGGAGGATTTTTCAAGGGCAATCCGCAGTTTTCTGGGGCATTGGATTCGGCTATGCCTATGGGGGCAGTATCGCCTCCTTGACTGCCCTCTCAGAAGGGAGTCTCCTCACAACGACCGCGGGGGGGCATCTCCTGACGGCTGTGGTGATGCTAGCAATACTGCCGTTGGCGATTTCGAGGATTGGAAACCCCACGAGCGAAGAGCTGGAAACTGGTATCGATATTTCTAGTGATTTCGAGAGTCCCGAGGTGTCTCCCATTCCACAAACTTCGGCTTTGACCAGCATGAATGAAAGAAGAGATGCCGAAGATGGGGGGTCGTTGGAATCTGATTGGGAGGACGTCGTCGAACTTGTCGACTAAAGGCCGCTTACGACGGCAACCAGCCTTAGCCTCCCTACCATGTCATCGCTCGCCCTAGCACCTAGAATGACCTGGCAGTCCTCATCTAGGGACGAGACAAATGCCTCAGAGATCAAATTGAGGTGGGCGAGGGTCATGTCAGGCCCGCCTTCTATCTGTATGAGGCATCCCTTCGCCCCTTCAACCTCGATTTCCGATAGCGGGGAGTTCCTTGCCATGCTGACCACCCCCATGGGGTTTTCAGAAGATCCAGTCCCCACAATCAAAGTGGCGTTGCCAGGCCTGTCAATGACAGTCCGTAGATCCATCAGATCAAGATTCATCTTTCCGACCTTAGCAAGAGTGGTCACTAGTCCCTCAATGAGCTCTCCAATCCATTCCGAACCCAATTTCCAGTCAGAATTCCTGTGCCTAGCCTGCCAAGCTAACCGCTCCAAGCTGACTCGGATGCATAGGTGAGAGTTGCGTTCTATTTCAGGGAGGGCCCGCCCGGCAATGGCACACCTCAAGGGCTGCTCTGCGAACGGCAGGCCCACGACGCTCAGTACCAAACTTCCGGCCTCCCTTGCTCTGGCTGCTAACTCAGCAGCAGCCCCTGATCCGGTACCCCCTCCAAGGGCAGTAAGGAAGACCACCAACTCTGACCTTGCCAGGAGATGCGAAATGTTCCCGAGCCCATCCTTTAGCCTGTGGGCAGCCAAGTTGGGCAGTGCTGCTGTCCCCTTGCCGTCTCCTGTCGCGTCAAGATGTAGGCAATGAGCTTCCTGAGCAGAGGAGAATGAGGACTCGTCGGCATCAATCAGAAGCAGGTCTGCTAACTGCGGACACCTATGATGGGCTCGCTCGGACCACCCGCAGCCAACACCACCCACCCCCACGATGAGGATTGCGCCTTCGTCCATAGAGAGCGGTCGGTAGCAGACTAGATTATGTTGTTCTAATCGTAGCTTTGGTAGCGCCTGTATCTACGCCTCTCGTCACGTGCCCACGCATTATCCGGTTCTAACGATAGTACCTTGTCGTAGAACTCCACAGCCCGCTCAAAATCTGAGAGGTGCCTGCCGTGTAGATGAGCGAGGATGTTCAGTGCGGGAATACAATCCGAGACTTCATCGAGAATTGCCAGAAGAATGCTCTCGGCCTCGTTGATCTCCATCATGTCCATGTGATCCTCGGCCTTGTCAAGTCTCTCAATTTGGCCCTCTGTAAGATCGTAAACGTTCCTCCAAACCGGCCCCGACATGCACCAGCCTCGACGGCCTCATGTTTGAGGCTTATTCAATAGGAGTATTGCAATGGGAAATGCCGGCCCCTGAGGGGCCGAGGTGGAACGTTAATATCCCCCTTTTTCGTGGACGAGGCAGTCTCAAGGGGGCTAGCATGAGTCGATTCGTGATATCCCTGCAGAAGGCCCTCATTCTGAGTGTCGTCATCGTGTTGTTATCCGGAACCGGCCAAGGCCTGCACTCCGGCATAGGTGGTGATGCCAATGGCGAGGGAGATGTTTCCTTGTCTGGCTGCACCTGCCACTCCGGCCAACCAGACAATTCTGTCACAATCATACTCGATGGGGTCCCATACCACTACGAATCCGAACACGTGTACGAACTGAGGATTCAACTCGTTGGGGGGCCTGAAATCGACACCACCTCGCAAACCGGTGGTTTCGCAATGACGATCAGCTCGGGAACCCTAGGGCCTGGGGCGGGGTCCGAGGGACTCGTTCAGAATTGGAATGATGATCCGGCTAGACTGACACATACGGACTCTGGATCCAATACGGCAGATAGAACTTGGGTGGTCTCTTGGACTAGCCCGACGGAAGGAAGCGGTGCAGTCACCTTCTGGTTGGTCGGCAACGCTGTCAATGGTGATTTGGCGCCATCCGATCTCGATAGGTGGAATAGGCTGACCACCACCGTAGACGAGGGTTCCGACGATGGCAGGGTCAGGACCGTCTTCTCGGGCAACGGGGACATCGAGCCCCCCGCACCGACCGAAGGCCACGTCGATATCCACCTCATGGGGGCCGAGCTCTTGGCGCACTGGCTTGGTCTGCTTGGTTTCGTCTCCGTATTCCTCGTGATTATCTTCTGCGGCTTCTTCCTCAGGTATGGTTTCTCCCGCCATTATGAGGGTAGAAGCAACCTTCTCAGACTGAGGATCAAACACCTTCGAAGAGGTGACCAAACATGAAGGATGACGTCGTGATGCGTCTCCTCAGAGAGGTCAGGTCTGGAAGAGTAAGTGTCGATGATGCCAGAAGAGCACTCGAGGATGTGGCACTGTCCGAGGATTCGTATGCCGCGGCTACTGACCACGGCGTGTTCAACGAACCGAGGCCGGGTACCATCGTACGGGCTAGCATCTCGCCTGCTGGGGATTCCTGGCTGATTATCATCGTCGCCCTGTGGGGATTGCTCTGGACGCTGTATTGGGCCGGCGCCCTTTCTTATGGCCTGTTCAATCACTGGGACCAGCAGCTCCTCTCATTCAATCTGGCAATGACCCTTCTAACAGTGATAATTATGGGAATTGTCTACCTGAAGTACGTTCTTCCCGACGTGTTGGTCGTCAAGCACCGTAGGAACAAGTTCATCACCCAGAACGACCCAGAAGGCTGGAAGGATTACGAGGTGTGATTTTGGCAAGGAGATTCAGACTGCGTTCTCTGTCTAGCGGGGATGGCGGATACCACGAGACCGCGGGTGGAATCAATCGCAGGGACTTCATGCGATTGTCATTCAATACCGCGGCCGGACTTATCACAATGGCTAGTCTTGGGAGCGTGGGCTTCGCATCATTCCTGATGGGGCAGTCCAGTTCGGGTGGCTCGGACAGCGCCATCATCTTCTACGCCCCCAAGGGTGCTGATGTTTGGTACAACAGCATGGATAGGCAGCCCATGTCCCTTCAGTCATTCGTTGATGAGGCTGCTAATTCGGAAACGGGAATTTCTGCTGCAGCCGGACTGTGGTCCGGGCTTCCCGTGGTGGCCATCTACGTCCCCCATCAGGAGAACTCGAACAAGCCCCTTGCTGGGAATGTGCCTAGGTTCCAGTTTCACGACGGCTACACCTCAAGCGGTGCCTACGTCGGATCAGGCTACGAGATTGATGAAAAGGAGGAGTACGCCTCGTTGGCAATCCACGATAACATGGTTATCTTCTTCTCGAGGTGTCCACACCTATGCTGCATACCTGGCTGGCAGTTGGTCAGCAATGACTTCACAGCCGACGACTGGATGCCGGGGGGGACAGACTCGGGAGGCAGCAAGTTGTTCTGCATTTGCCATTCAAGCCGGTTCGACCCCACTGTCATCGAGAAGAACCGGAGCCGTAACAGATCCAGTGGGGCTGAGTTTGACTACATCGGAATTAAGAGGACTGGGGGGCCAGCCCCGGTTGGAATGCCATTGATTCCATTCGTTGTTAACGGGGACAATATCGAAGCTTTGCCCGACTTCAAAGACTGGTACACTTACTGTGCATGAGGTGAGAATGTGATTCAGTTCTGGTTCCTCTGGCTTTTCATTGCCATAGTCGTGGTAATCGTGGCCTTCACCCTCAGACGGGAGCCGGACGACATGCCTCGAAAGGACATCTTGAGGGCTGTCGAGACCAATGCAGGCAGCATGGGGCTCGCGGAGAAGAGCTTCCTTTGGGCATTCTCCTGGCTTGATACCCGCTTCAGGATTCAGGACTATTGGGGCATGAGCAGGGATGCATACCACAGTGTGCACAGGCAGATGCCACTCACTCACGCTGAGAAGTACAAGCTACGTATCATCTGGTACTGGTACCCCCTGTACTGCCTCGGTGGCATTTCTTTCCTCGCCTTCATCATCCTCGTCATTTCAGGCACCATTCTCGGCTTCTACTACGTTCCCGGTGGGGACCTGAGCTCAGATCCGACCCCTGCCTACGCATCGATGGAATTCATCATGGTAGAACTTCCCTTCGGCTACATAATCCGTTCCATTCATCACTGGACCACGCACTTCATGGTGGCCTCGGTTTTCCTACATATGTGCAGGGTGTACTTCACCGGGGCGTACCGAAATCCAAGGGAGCTGAACTGGCTGATTGGAGTGGCCCTCATGTTCTTCACCATATTCTTCGGTTACTCCGGTTATCTCCTCCCATGGGATAGCCTTGCATTCGGAGCGGCCACCATAGGTATCAACATGGCCAACTCCACGCCACTGATTGGAGATTGGGCGTCAGCCCTGCTATTCGGAGGCACCGAGCTTACTGGACAGACCGTCATTCGAATGTACTTCCTGCACGTGTTCGTCCTACCTGTCATCGTGACTGCGCTGATTCTAGCCCACCTGTTCATCGTTTGGGTCCAAGGGATAGCGGAGCCGCATTGAGGGATTTCATGGGAATACTCGAGAGGTTCGGCAGGATCGCTGACACATACATTACTGAGAAGGAGCGGCTGATTGAGGCGGAAGAGGAACGCACTAGGGTCTTCGTCGGGCACTCGTTATGGCCGACTGAGGTGCTGAGGGACTCCATCGTTTTCGCGGCCATATTGATGGTGATTGCGTTCTATTCGTGGATTATCCCCCCACCCCTCCACAATGCTGCCGATCCATATGCACAGGCCGGTTTCGTATTCCCCGACTGGTACGTCCTTTTCTCCTACGGATACCTCAGATGGGGCGAGTACCTCCCACAGTTCACCATTCCCGCCGGCCCCATAGGGGACTTCTTTGGCTCCCCGGTGATCTCTTGGAACGCCGCTTGGTGGGGATCACTCATCACTGGCATTCCCGTAGGCCTGCTCGCACTTCCGCCCTTCATAATCGGCAAGAAGGAGAAAAGGGGCGTGGAAGACCCGTGGTTCGCCACTGCTGGTGCCGTGTACCTAGCTCACGTCTGGTTCATCTCGGTATTCTCTATCAACATCTTCCTCGAACTCTATTCGAAAAACAGAAGTGATTACTGCTGGGCAGGATCTCATGGCAATTTCATGTGCGGTACTCAACCGCCTTGGACTGCCGAAGTGTTCAATGCCGTTCCCTGGGTGCTCACTGGGATATTCGTCTTCGCCCTCCTGTATTTCTGGATCAGGAGCTTCCTGCTGGGCCCATTGGGTGCTAGGCTGACCCCCTTGCTCGGCAGGCAGGTAGCCGTGGGCTCGCTGATAGGTGCTGTTCTGCTTTGTACCGTAACCTGGCCAGTCTACGAAAACGGCTTCTGGGACCAAAGGGGACTGGGGACGATGGGTTTCTGGGAATATCAAGCCGAGGATAATTTGGATGAGCTGGACGGCATGAGGGGTCAGCCCACTGACACCCTAGTGCTCTACGAGCACGGCAACGCGTGGGCGGAATGGGGGGATGAGTGCCTTCCATACTATGCGACCAGCCAATTGTCAGTGTGGGAGGATGTCCATGGGAGCGGGGAATCCTCGGATTGGTGTGTGATTCCCGCAGTTCATTGGCTTGATTGGGGGGTCTACCAACCAACCAAAGCCACGATTATCGACTTTGGTGATATCAATGGTCATGCCGATTCTCAGACATCAAGGAATTTCGGCGGCGCAGCGTTCAACTACACGGGGCCAAGTGACGGCAGCCCCATTGAAATCACCGAGACGCACACATTCAACGTCGAAGATCTCGGAGTCACTAGGGTCCCTGCGGATATAGGATGCAGCTTCAGGACCACGGCTAGGGGAGTGGGGTCTCATTTCCAGAGCGTGTCCCTAACTGACTCTGCAGACCAGACCCTCTGGGAGAACGAGGGGGGGGTCTGTGATTCCACAACGATGTATTTGGATTCAGGCCAGACCTACACAATCACATTCGTAACCTCCTCGTCGGAAGTTGACGAGGCTGTGACGATGATTGCTGGTTTCTCCGCTATCGCCTACCAACCACTGCTTCTCAATGAGGACGGAACGGTGCTGGTACGAGCTGATGGCACTCATGATGCCAATGCATTGGCAACGATGTCCATTGCCAATCCCACCTTCCACAAGAATCCGAAGAGCCTCGATGCCAAACTCATCTACTCCCTATTCATACCCTGCCTAGGCGTTGGGGCAGTGGTTTTCATGCTGATGCGGAGCATGGCTAGGGGATATGAATGGGAGATGAACAAGTGCTACGGATGCGACCTCTGCGATGACGCTTGTCCAATCCGGCTATTCAATGCAGGAGACAAGCTCAACATAATCTACAACACGTGGAACAATGAGGATGATGGAGTTCCGTTGTTCTCCTGCTTGACATGCTCCGCTTGTACCAACGCCTGTCCCCAATTGGTGGACTACGACTCTTACGTTGACCTCAGGCGCAACCTGATTGTAGGGGGGCCCCCCGCCACTGAGATTCCCCATACCGTTCTTCAAGCAGTATTAGCCGCTGAGGCAGATGAGGATGCTGACGAGGTGTTCATCTCGGTTGAGGACTATCAAATCGACTCCAGCGTGGGCTACTACCCCGGGTGCGTTGGCTATCTGGATCAGGAGATGGTCTTCAGCGATGCAAATGAGGGCACCATGAATCTGAGTGAGACGACAACAGCAGCCTTCACGCTATTCGAGGAAATTGGGGAGGAAGTCACCTATCTGGGGAGGGATTTCCTCAAATGCTGCGGGCACGACCAGAAGTGGCAGGGCATGACCGAAGTCTTCGAGAAGCTGAAGGCCTACAACCAGAAGAAGCTGGGGCAAAGCGGAATCGATACCTTGGTGACCTCATGCGCTGAGTGTCTCCGCACTTTCGCCCTGGACTATGAACTGGAGGACATGAAGGTCATGCATACAACGGAGTTCTTGCTCGAGAATGGCTTTGAAACGCAACTGCAGACCAGAGATGACCTCACGGTGACATTCCACGACCCGTGCCGTCTGGGTCGGCAGATGAACATCTATGACGAGCCTAGGAGCCTTGTCAATTCTGTGGAGGGCGTCAACCTCGTCGAGATGGAGCACCATGGCGAGGATGGACTTTGTTGCGGAGTCTCTGGAATGATGGCGTGCAACGAGAACAGCAGGGCCCTCAGAATTCAGCGATTCGATGAAGTCGTGGCTACGGGGGCAGAGATGATGCTGACATCCTGCCCCAAGTGCGTCAGTCATTTCGAGTGCCTGAAGTTCGAAGGCGACCCTAGGTACGACTTCGAAATACTCGACGTAGTCAGCTTCCTCGCCCGACAGATCGAGGAAACCAAGAAGTGACTGCTAGAATGCGTAGTACGCGGACACACCAGCGAGAATTGCGTTGAGCAAGATGCCCCCGATAGTGGCCCTCGCAAACCTCCGATCCTGGTATCCGAACGCCACAAGCAATAGGAAGAATCCGATAATGCCCCCACAAGCAATTGAGATCCACGCCACCGAAAGACCGATTTCCACAGCCATGGCAACCCAAATCGCGACTCCCTGCAGCAGTCCCAGCCAAACCATCGGGTCGACCCACCACGAACTCTGGGTTTCCTCCACGGCGTCTCGTAGCGAACTCATGGAATCAAACTGACTATCTTAAGAACGAATTGGCTGAGAAGGAATCGGGGGGAGCATGGCAGAGATTCCTGACCTAGAAGCGAGGAGAGTGGCTGAGCAGGCCAGGATTAGGATGCTTCTGAATTCGAAGCGAACAGAGGAGAGAGCCGGCATCAAAGGGGGTATAGACACCGTTGCTTGGGTCGAGGTGGGGCTCTGCATTGGTTGCGACCAATGCACAATTGTCTGCGATGACGATGCCATAGAGCTGTACGACACCCCTCTCGAGAGTCGAATAATGAGCGTGGAAGTCAACAAGAAGGCGAGGATCCTGCGTGAGCCGTGCACAGGGTGCAAGCTCTGTGTTCTGGCCTGCCCGACCGATGCCATAGTGATGATAGACAGGTGAGGAAATGGAAGAGGATGATCCAGTTAGATTCGGTGCAGAATTCGGCCCCATGAGGACTAAGTCGTCCAGCGGCGTCTCCCTGTCCACGTTCAAGACACTGGTATGGGTCTCCAACCTCGGAGGGCTCTTGCTATTCGTAATTGGCCTTGAACTGATGGTGGTCAAGCAGTCCTTCGCATTCGGACTGGCATGCATCGTGGCCGGCGTGGCAATTGCCCTATTCCCGTCAAACTACGAAATCATCGGGATGGAAGAACAGGGAAAAGAGGGCGGCAATGAGGGGTGAGGAAATCGAACTCAAGGGAACCGAATTCCAAATAAAGGTCTGGATGGAACTGATGAAGATTCCCACTGGTGAGACTAGGTCATACAAGGAGGTGGCTGAGGCTATCGGGCACCCGAATTCCTCGAGGGCGGTTGCCAATGCCTGTGCAAGCAACCCTCATCCAGTTATCATTCCCTGCCACAGAGTGATTCGTTCGGATGGGGGATTGGGCGGGTACAGCGGAGGGGGCGGTATGGAGACGAAACTCGGGCTCCTGAATAGTGAAGGGGAATCCTAGGCCTCAGTTGGTTCCGACCATTGAGCCTTATTCGAATCAAGGTCCCCTGACGATGCAGCAAAGTCCCGAGAACGGGCTTGGGCTACATGGACCACATTACGGGACTGGTTTTCTGCATCGGTGGCGCAGTGAAGAATGTGGACAAGCCGCCCAAAATCTGCTGTACTTGGGGGGTTGCGGCATCGGCATTCTCCTGGGTGTCATAGGTGGCCATGCCGATAGCCTCGCCTTCAGAGGTCTCTACTATGGTTACTGACTGGATGCATGAAATTCCTTTCATCTCATCACGCACGTTGTCTGCCTGGGCTATGAACTCATCACGTCGGACTGCATCGAAGTATAGCGCCGTTATTCGGTAGTACATGATGTCCCGATTCCCTGTTTCCGCATAATCTTGAAGTTGCCATTGTAGAGGGATGCGAAAGGCGGCTACGCTGTGAAAAGGCCAAAGCGCTAATCCCATTGGCTAAGTCATGGGCAGAGTTGGGTACAGGTGGAGTTCCCTCCACACGAAGCAGAAGGCTTCGGCAATCGCACTGGCCTGCCTCTTCGGCTTCTCAATCGGTTACGTGGGTATTGGATATGTAATCGCATCACAGGCCATGGCAGCCAATCCAGGATGTGGGATCTGGTCCGATAATACACCCTCTGAGTGGACCTCTTATGATGATTGGGAGAGCTTTGAGCCGTGGCCCTTGGCGGAAGAGAGGGTCGAGATAAGGCGCGATTTCGACGTATCCCCGTTCCAGATGGGGGACTACGAGGACGTCTCTTTCCACCCCCGCGACGATTCTGGCATCACCCTTAGGGGATGGTATGTCGAAGTCGACCCATTCGCCCCGGTCGTAATTCAGACCCATGGGATGCCCATGAACGGCAAGTGCAAGCCAGAGATGCTTCTGATGCAGGGATATCTTGCTGAAGGGGGTTTCAACTCGCTCTCCTTCGATCTCAGGAACTACGGAGAGAGCGATGTTGTGAACGACTACTTCGCCGTCGGGCAGATTGAGTACAAAGATCTTCTAGGGGCATACGACTGGTTGATCTCCGAGAAGGGATACCAGCCCGGAGAGGTAGGAATGACCGCATTCTCAGCTGGAGGGGGGGCTGCAATCGCCTTTGCGGAGGAACCGGGGATAGGTGCATTGTGGCTCGACAGTGCCGTATTGGACTTTCCCCTGGTGGTGAAGAATGAACTTGGCAGACTCGGATACCCCCCCATTTTCGCAGGGCCTGCTGTGAGGGTCGGAGGTTGGCTTGCGGGCGTCGACCTAGATGAACGGTCGCCGATGGAGGCAGCGGGCGAAGCAGGTGAAAGGCCGGTTTTCCTGACTCACGGGAAGGAGGACCCGCGAGTTTCGATAGTGCATTCGGAGCGATTCGAGGCAAGAATGTTGGATAACGGGGGTACTGTGACGGCATGGTATGTTGACGACAGGGGCCATGTGGATGCCATATGGGGGGAGTCCGATGAGTATCAAGAAAGGCTCGTCGGATTCTTCTCAAATGCCCTGATTTGAATGGCCCGAGTGCCAAGGGAACCCCTTTATGCCCGGGCCCACCAAAGCAATTATGGCCTTAGCGACCGGTCTTTCCTTCCTCTCTACTAGGGAAGCGGAAGTCGTGAAATGCGCAGGTGAAGCACTGCTTGGAGTACCTAGAAAGGAACTGGGGGATGATTTCGTAGCTGCGTTCGACAGGGTAGCTGCAGGCCTAGAGGACTTTCTACGCTCCGACCTGCACAAACTCATGCTCCTGTTGAATGTCGTTACCCTCGGACGATTCACACGGATGGAAGTCTCGCGGCGCGAGAGGCTACTCACTGGATGGGGGCACAGTAGAATGCCCCTTCTACGAACGAGCTTCGTCACTCTGCGGGCCCTCTGCGGCTGGTCCTGGTACTCACTGAGGAAATCATGGCCCGAACTCGAATTTCCAGGGGAGACCATCGGCAGAGAGCATGAACTCCCAACTCTACTGTTCGGCAAGAGCCCGTGGACACCTCCTGGTTCGAAACCAGATGCCAGGCTACCATGGTTAACCCCTGAGGAGAAGATCGGGTGATCCTGACTCCCGGGGAAATCACCTCCACCCGTTGGGAGGTTGATATCTGCATTATAGGAAGTGGGGCCGGAGGGGCGATTGCCGCTGCCAAGATAGCGTCCAGTGGGCAGCGGGTTCTGCTTCTAGAGGAAGGAAGCAAGGTCCAGCAAGGGGACTTGAATCAGGATGCGGCCCGTTTGGTGCCTCTGATGTATCGCCGAGCAGGGGGGCTTGGCACCGATGACATGTCTATTCGCATCTTGCAAGGAAAGGTGTTGGGCGGGTCTTGCACGATCAACTGGATGACCTGCCTGCGCACACCCGACATGGTTCTCGACGAATGGGGCGACCGATTCGGACTCGAGGAGTACCGCCCGGGGGAAATGACGCCTCACTTCGAAGCTGTCGAGCAACGCCTCTCTGTCCACACGATTCCTGAGGAGAATCACAATCCGCAGAATAGAATCATCCTCGATGGTGCAAGGGAATTAGGAGTGCATGCCGAGGCATCAGCCAACAACTCCGTCGACTGCATTGGCTGTGGCACTTGTGGGCTTGGCTGCCCTTACGATGCGAAACAGGACATGCGACTCACATACCTGGCTGATGCTCAGGCCCACGGCACAACGATACTCACTGGGGTTCGGGCCGAGAGGATTCACAGTCTCTCCCCAAGCCAGCAACGAGTAGAGGCCACGATACTTGGCGAGGGGAATGGTGCTATCGAACGGAGGCTGGAGGTGGCCTGCACGAAGGTTGTGGTTGCAGCTAGCGCCATTGGGACCCCCCTAATATTGCAACGCTCCCGACTGAATGGCTCCAGATTGCTGGGCAAATTCCTGCACCTGCACCCAGTGACGGCCACCATAGGGGTCTACGATGAAATCCTCGACCCGACCTACGGAATCCCGCAATCAACTGTCTGCGAGCACTACTCGAACCTGGATGGGAAGGGGTACGGCTTCTGGCTCGAGGTTCCCGACATCGAGCCATTCCTCGCAGGTGTGAACTTTCCTGGATTGGGTCGTAGCAGGCGAGACGGGATGCGCAATATGCGACGAATGGGGATGATTATCACGCTTGTTCGCGATGGAGCCGACAAGAGATCCAATGGCGAGGTTCGCTGGCGGCGTGGGCTGAACACACAGAGCGGCCATCTCTCGATATCGAAGGTTCCGTCCATCCGATACCGACTCTCGCCTACCGATAAGGAACACCTCCAACAGGGAATGGAGGCGTCCATCGCCTTCCACTTCGCAGCTGGTGCGCGTGAGGTAATGACCATGCACAATCAGCATCAGACGCTGACCTCTCCCGGTCAGATTCCGCCACTACGCAGGCTTGCTTCTGGTCCGAACCAACTCTCGATGTTCAGCGCCCATCCGACAGGCACAGCCCGAATGGGAAAGGATAGGCGCTTGAGCGTGGTCGATGAAACGATGCAAATGCACCACCATCCTGGCATCTATGTGATGGACGGCAGCACATTGCCGACCGCTCCGGGAGTAAACCCGATGATCACCATACTTGCGACCGTATCCAGGGCCCTCGAGCTCGGTGACCTTGTCAGTTGAACTGTTCCGAAGTCATTATGTCCTGATTATTAATGACAGGCTTATTAGGCACAGTCTTCAACCATAATTCATGACCAAAGACAAACTGAAAAGCACCACCAAGAACCCACGATTTCTCTATATTTTGGTGCAGAGCAACGACGGGGACGACGTGAATATTCGCATCCCACTAATCCTCATCAATTTGTCCATGAAATTCCATCACTTCATCCCCACAAGCGCTAGGAAAGTCATGGAGGACGAGGGCTTCGATCTAGACCGATTCATAGACGAAGTACCTACGGAGGAGTTGCTGGAAGCTGTCAAGGAATTCGACGTGAACATCGTCAGCAGTGACGGTGACACTGTCAGAGTGTTCTGCGAGTGATTCTACAGAATCCTCGTGCGTCCGACAGGCCCGTGCTGGTGGCCGTCGAAGCCCTGCTGAGGGAGATTTGAAAGAGAAGCTAGACCTGCTCGTTGCCCATTTTCGACTTGATTTTGAGAAATATGAGACCGACTAGATTTATTGGAATGGCTAAGAATAGCGACCCGATAATCGATATCTGAAATAAACCCAACAAAACCCCTGCTCTAGAGTTTCCATCAGCGATTTCATCGCGATCCATTGCTTC
>Ga0066847_10000005_pt1 | contig 72839 bp, 48 predicted proteins | sample ETNtaG_11_FD_65490 | JGI IMG/M metagenome (GOLD analysis project Ga0066847, IMG submission 65490) | Marine microbial and viral communities from oxygen minimum zone, Eastern Pacific Ocean - ETNP201310SV74 | ecosystem: Environmental > Aquatic > Marine > Oceanic | place: Pacific Ocean: Eastern... | reverse complement strand
CCACGATGGAATCGATATCTCGTTTGATTCAGTCAGTGAAGGAATGATTCCCTTACTATTCCTGGAAGGAACAAACCCACAAACTAAGTTCAAATCCTTTCTAGACCTACTATCCTCCACATTCAAGAATGCAGGTAGAGAGGAAAGCGGCAATAAAGAAATGTCCTCGGAGGACAACTGGACCGGTCCAGATGGGGCCACCGACCAAGAGAAGGTCTGGTGGGATCAATAACTTGCGCTACCCAGATGAGTTATGCCATATCCATCGGGCGGATCATTACGGATGCGTGATCGAGGGTCGTTCCCACCGACCCACGGTTAGGGGCAGCGTAACTCAGGGGCCGCCCCAATAACCCATGGTTACGAATGCGTGACAATCCAACCGTGGTACTCAGTGGCATATACCACCCTACCCTCTGAGTCAATCCTCGTGAGTCCGAACCCACTGAAAGTGAAGAATTCAGGAATAGTGGTGTATTTGGGGCCGAATCAGTCCCTACCCACGAGGATTTGGACAATTAAGGCCAGGAACCAACATCATCCAAGACAGTCATCAATTCGTTTCTGGCCCTTGAAGCACCGCCCTCTGTGAAATGCAGGGCATGGAAGATCCTCATCCCCAAAGCCATGACCGGCTGGTCCCTGAGCATAGGGGCAAGGGCCCCATACTCCTCCGCCCACTCGAGGGCGTGCGACTTCAACTCTCCCACTACCTCGTTGACCATTGAGGGGGCTGTGGCTGTGCCTGCTGGCAACTTTGGCCTGGCGACAATCTCGCTAGGAAGGCTTGACTTGGAGGCTGCCTCTCTCAGTGCGATTTTCTCGCGGTGACCCGATACCCTCCAGTTCATCGGCAGCCTGTGGGAAATCCCCCTGTGCTTCGAGGAAAGAAAGGGGACCCTCGCCTCGAGACCTTGGGCCATACTGTGCCTGTCTGCTAATCTGAGTTGGAAGTTGGAGAGTTGGCCCCTGTCCAATTCGAACTGGAGGGTCGACTCGAGGGATGAAAAATGGGCATCGGGATATATGTCGGCATCGACCCAAGGCTGTCCAAATCCCTTAGGTAGTTGGGAGGTATCAATCCCCCCGGCGAGCTTCAGCCTGTTGCCAACTAACATTGAGTGGTCATGCAGATTCCTATACCTCTCGTAACCGCCGTGCAATTCATCCGCGCCTTGGCCGCACAGTCCAACCTTGACCTCGGATGACATCTCCTCGAACAGGGGCTGCCAAAACAGAACGGTGACATCGAGGTCCTCACCATGCCAGACGAAGTTCGGCAATCCTTTCCAGAATGAGTCCTCCGGCAGAATTGTAGTATGGTGTTCCAAGTCTCGGTGGTTGGCTACCAACTTGGCTGAGATAAGGTCCGGATTGTCCTCGCTTCCAGCAACCGTCCAACAAGCAGGCGCTTCGTGCGATGTTGCATCGGCCACATCTTTGGCTAACGAAGCAATGAGGCTTGAGTCCAGTCCGCCCGATAGGACCACCCCCAGTGGGACATCGGACATCATCCTGTCCTCAATGCCTTCCCTGAGGCTTTCCAGTAGCAGACTGGATTGCCTCGAGAGGTCAAGTCCCTGTTGTGGATCTACGGTGTCCTTAGAATATCTGGCTATGCCAGTCAATACTGCCGCCCCCTCCCTATCGAGAGACCATGTCTCGATTGTGCCCTGAGCGACTTGTGACACCCCTTCGAATAGGGTCGTTCGATCGAATGGGTACTCGTAAGCCAGACGAATTGCAATCGCGTCTATGTCCGGTCTTGCCACAAAGTCAGGATGACCGTAGAATGCTTTGACCTCAGAGGCAAAGAGAAGGGTTCCATCGGGCAGGATGGTCCTGATCATGGGCTTGACCCCAAGAGGATCCCTGCAAAGTATGAGTTCTCGACTCGATGAGTCCCAAAGTGCAAAACCCCAGATTCCATCTAGCTTCGACACCCACTTCACATGGGACTCCGCGGGGTTGCCTGGTTCTTGTGCCCTAGAGCTCTTTCTGATGCAGCCTTCTGTTTTTCCGGAGATCTCAGCAGGATATAGGGGTGATTCCCCCCTCCTGGTCCGATGCAGGGCAAGAATAGCCTCCGAATCCCCAGAAGTCCTCCAAGGATATCCCCTGATGCTTTCCCTCAATGTGCGATGGTTGTATATCTCGCCGTTTTGAACTAGGACTGCACCGTGATCACTCCCCATGGGTTGTGTGGATGCATCGAGGTCGAGGATTGACAGCCTACGGTGGCTGAAGGAGACCATGCCCTCACTCATGTCCTCGTGGAAGCTCCCACTCCCATCGGGCCCCCTGTGGGACAGGCAGGCAGACATTCGCAATACAAGATGTGCGTCACCATTGCCAAGAAGTCCTGCAATCCCACACATGTGTTCGGGGATGTATCGGTCACCAATCAAGGTGTGGGCGGAATCAGAAGTACGCGAAGAAGATGGCAAAAGACGCTATGGACGCAATGGCCCATACTACCAAGTAGGTATTCTGGGATAGCGGTGACTCGACAATTTCAACATGTTCATGCTCGTCTGACATTCTACTCATCCTGACCAAAGGGAATGGGATTGTAAATATGACGGGGGGGACGGTCACAGAAACGGCATCATCAGCACGAGTCCTGCTAGGGGGAGCAAGACCATTGTCGCGTTATCATCGATGAGCTTGATCTTCGGGACCTCCCCCGCTACTGTGAGTGGTGCTAGTAGTAATGCAACGACGAGGTCGGTTCCCAACCAGAAATGACAACCTAGCCATACGAAGTAGGACACTGCAAGTCCGGCGTATACCGAGGCCCTCATATCCTTCTTCTTCCGTCTGACTTCGCCCATCACGGGATCCACGAAGGTCAAACCGAGTATCAGGGGTATCCCGTACATTCCGGACTTCAATCCCTCGCCCTCCATCTCAGGAGCGATCAATAGGGCCAGGCAGACGGCCAAGGCCCCCCAAGCCAAGGCAGAGACCTGGGTCGACTCGTACTCCCTTTGGCCGATGATGATGATTCCAAGCCTGAGCCTAGCAACCTCGATCAGAAGAATCGTGATGCAGGCGATGCTCACAAACTCCCGGGGTTCGAGGGAGATAGCTGCTGCAATCGTTTCGCCATGGAGGTAGTATGCCAATGGGATGGCTGCCATGGAGATGTGTGTCATTCGCCTGAAGGCGTGGCCTCCGAATCCGCCGATTGAATGTTCGACGTGATCAACGTACTGAGTGATATCTGTCAAGGCTCCCCACCACCCTCCACGAGTGAATACACTATGTCCCTAATCGCCTCATCGACGGTTATAGAACCGTCACCTATCTTTCCCAAGTAGGATTCAATTTCAGGGTGAGATAGCAATGTCGAATCCCAGCTTGCGATGAGGCGTTCCCGAATCCTGAGTGTGTTCCTACTGGATCTGGGTTCACAGGAATCCAAGTCGGAAACCAGTTCCGAGACCCCCGCGCCTTCAATGGCTGAGACCAAATGTACCTTGATACTCTGGGGCTTTCCCGCCCCCATTGCTTCCCTGACTGCGTCAGCGGCGGTCTGGGCATTGGGTAAATCTGCCTTGTTGATCGCAATGACATCAGCGAGTTCCAAGATTCCAGCCTTCTCGGCTTGGATGATATCCCCCCTGTCTGGACCATCTATCAGAAGCACCCTATCAGCAAAGGCGACGACTCTGATTTCGGATTGCCCGGAACCAACCGTCTCTATAATCACTCGAGACCATCCACATGCAGAAAGGGCCCTTGTCATTTTCCCAAGACACGGCATCAGGCCCCCGGGGTGGTTCCTCGTTGCTAGTGACCTCACGAATACAGAGTCTGTGGAGTCAGTGGAACCCATCCTAAGCCTATCAGCCAGGATGGCCCCCCCCGTCATTGGCGAGGTAGGGTCCACTGCCAACACGGCAACTGACTCCCCCTTAGACGTCCAATGCTCTATCATGCGTCCGATGAGGGTTGATTTCCCCACACCAGGAGGTCCTGTTACTCCCAAGGTCCACCCAGCCCTCAGTTGGGAACCAGGGTCCTGTCCGGATTCTATCGCTGTTAGCAACCTGGCTAGACTCCTGCGATTCCCGGAGCGCGCAGAGTCGAGTAAATTCCCTATCTCAGTCACTCCCAGTGCCACCCCGTCCCCTCACCGACCCCGACGGGCTCACCTTCACGCTGACGTTCAGCAATAGTAGCCAGGAAGTCGAATATCGAGGCGGATAGGGTTCCAGGACCGAACACCGCCCTAACTCCGGACTGGAAAAGGATGGCTCTATCGCGCTCGGGAATGATGCCACCGGCAAAAACGATAATCGAATTGAGGCCGGCCTCCCTCAGGCCATCGCAGATAGCGGGGATTAGTGAATCGTGGGCTCCCGAGAGAGTGGAGAGGCCTAAGGCGTCGGCATCCTCGTCGCTGACGATTCTTACGATTTCGTCTGGCCTCTTTCGAAGTCCTGTGTATATGACCTCGTGACCGCCATCCCTGAGAGCCCTAGCAATTACCTTGGCCCCCCTATCATGGCCATCGAGGCCGGGCTTGGCTATCACAATGCGCATATTCGCATTTACGCAACTAGTGTGCCGCCTTCAAGCAACCGCACCACCGAACAGACCTATCCCATTAGGAATGCTCATGGGCGGTCTTGTCCCTATGGTGAACGTAATGGTGGAAGGAACGGACCGCATCGAGGACCTGCGGCGACGAAAGGCAAAGGCGGAGGCAGGGGGTGGCCAGGGCCGGATTTCTGCACAACACGCAAAGGGAAAAATGACAGCCAGAGAGAGGGTCGATCTATTGCTTGACTCTGGTTCCTTCATGGAAGTAGACGCCTTAGTGGAGCATAGGTGTAGGGACTTCGATATGGATCGAAACGTGATTCCTGGGGACGGTGTAGTCTGTGGCCACGGGACCATCGATGGCCGACTAGTCTACTGCTTTGCTCAGGACTTCACCGTATACGGAGGCTCTCTGGGCGAGATGCACGGGCTGAAGATTTGTAAGATTCTAGACATGGCTCTGAAGACTGGCGCACCGATAATCGGCCTCAACGATAGCGGTGGGGCGAGGATTCAGGAGGGGGTCGCAAGCCTAGGCTCCTATGCTGAGATATTCTTCAGGAATGTTAGGGCCAGTGGTGTGATTCCACAAATATCAGTCATTATGGGACCGTGTGCGGGGGGTGCTGTATATTCCCCCGCCATCACTGATTTCGTCGTGATGGTCGACAAGACCTCACACATGTTCATCACTGGTCCAGAGGTCATCAAGACCGTCACGAACGAAGAAGTTAGCTTCGAAGAGCTGGGTGGGGCCTCCACACACGCAACCCGATCTGGGGTTACGCACTTCACTGCCGAAGACGACGAAGGTGCTATCGGCATCGTGAGGGATCTGGTGAGCCTGCTCCCCTCGAACAATCTCGAGAAGGCGCCCGTACTGATGACCAATGACCCCTTCGATCGCACTTGCGCCCTCGACGACCTTATTCCCGAAGAGGCCAGCCAACCATACGATATGCTGTTAGCAATCGAGGAGGTACTTGACAGAGACAGCTTCCTAGAAGTTCAAGCAGACTTCGCTGCTAACATAATCACTGGGTTTGGCCGTCTTGGAGGGCACACTATCGGCGTTGTAGCCAATCAGCCCATTTTTCTAGCCGGCTGCCTCGACATCGATGCCTCGATCAAGGCTGCTCGTTTTGTAAGGTTCTCCGATGCATTCAACATTCCACTACTGACCTTCGTCGACGTACCCGGATTCCTTCCGGGTGCCAGTCAGGAATGGGGTGGCATCATTCGCCATGGAGCCAAGTTGCTGTATGCATTCGCCGAAGCTACTGTGCCCAAGCTCACAGTGATCACAAGGAAGGCCTATGGTGGTGCCTATGACGTGATGTCATCGAAGCACATCAGAGGGGATTACAACATCGCTTGGCCCTCTGCAGAGCTGGCTGTGATGGGGGCCCAGGGTGCTGTGCAAATCATCCACCGAAAAAGAATCGAGAGTTCCAAGAACCCCGCTCAAGAGAGGGTCAGACTGGTCGATGACTATACCGAGACCTTCGCAAATCCCTACAAGGCCGCTGCTCTGGGGTATTTGGACGATGTCGTTCAACCCTCTGAGACCAGGGCTGCCCTTACACGAGCCCTTGGCGCTCTTCTGGATAAAGAGGAGTCTAGGCCTGCTAGGAAGCATGGCAACATCCCCCTATGAGGTCACTCGATGAAGAAAGCTGAACGTGAGAAGTTGCTTGCCGCTGCGATTGCAGCAGTATTGTCCCGGGCATCTGGTGGGGAAGTTCTGCATACATCCCCCCAAAGAAAGGGGGGCAGTGCATGGTCTGAGGATCACAGGCGCATAGCGACAGGCCAGCGCAGCCTGTTCCGCGCTCGGACAAAAAGAAGCACAATAAGGTGATTCGATGACAGAGAAGACGAGAGTGACCGTCGATGGGGAGGAGTTTGAAGTTGAAGTTGAGTTCAATGGCGAGCAGTGGGACGTTACAATTGAGGGGAAGACCTTCGCCATCGTAGTGGACCAGGGCATGCGATCACCCCAAAGAACTGCGAGTGAGAGGGTGTCTCGCAGAATTAGCGGGTCGGGCACCATCTCATCAGCGATTCCTGGGAAAATAGTCTCGATCCACGTTTCGGAGGGAGAAATCGTTTCCGAGGGTGACGTGGTCCTCGTACTCGAAGCGATGAAAATGCAAAACGAGATCAAGGCGACCATTGGTGGTCTCATCAAGCAAGTATGCTGCCAATCAGGTGATAGGGTCGAGGCGAATGTACCATTAATCGAAATCGAATCGCAGTCGAGTGAGAAGTGATTGAGTGACTGTGTGCGACAGTAATGGCTGCGATCAGCGAGGAATTGTCGTAAGCAGACTATCTCCCGAGGGTTTCTTAGTTTCAAGTGGGAAGATGGCATACTCATTCAGGGAGGCATATGAGCGCTTCCTCTATTGCAAGGAATGCCACGAGAGCCTGATGAGGGATGTGTGGGCCCGCGTTAGGTCGACCGGAGACAAGGATGATGACCATGTCGCGCCCACGGCAGTATGATTCGGTAGGTTCATCGAATATATGCTGCTAGCGACCTCGTGCCGAGCTACGTGAGTCATCTCGAGTGCTCATACACTGGAAAGCAGTTTGAAATTGGGGGCGTGAGGACCGTCTCTGAGTTCGGAAAGCCCCTGCTGGTAAGGTACGACTTAGACAGGTTGGGTATGGGAGTCTCACGCGAGGACATAGGGTCATCCTCGGAGCCAGGGTTCTGGAGATACTCTCCTCTCCTACCAGTCGAGAGGAAGCGAGATAGGATCTCTCTCGGCGAAGTTATCACCCCCCTAGTCCCACTTGAACGCTCAGCCCCCTCCCTAGGGGCCGAACCGGGGAAAATCCATGTTAAGGACGAATCTAGGCTGCCTACCGGGTCATTCAAGGCCCGGGGGCTCGCTCTCGCAGTTTCGATGGCCAAGCAACTAGGGATATCCCATCTTGCCGTTCCAACAAATGGGAATGCAGGTTCTGCTCTCGCAGCCTACGCCAGTCGTGCTGGCATCAGAACAACAGTACTGTGTCCCGATAACACACCCGAAATCAACCTGCGAGAGACCATGGCCCAAGGCGCTGACACCAATTTGGTAAATGGCCTGATTGGGGAATGCGGGCGTGTAATTTCGGATGGTTCGGAGGAGGTGGGCTGGTTCGCTGTTTCGACCCTTAGGGAGCCGTACAGAATCGAGGGGAAGAAGACCATGGGGATAGAGCTCGCAGAACAGATGGGATGGGATCTGCCCGACGTCATTTTCTACCCCACTGGCGGTGGCACCGGGATAATTGGAATGTGGAAGGCCTTCGCGGAACTAAGTGAGCTTGGATGGATTGACTGCGAATTACCCAAGATGGTTGCTGTCCAGTCAACTGGCTGCGCCCCGATAGTCAGAGCTTGGGAGTCGGGCGAGGAATTTGCCGAGTACTGGGGGGATGCTGAGACGGTGGCTTCGGGGATTCGAGTGCCCGCTGCTCTAGGGGACTTTCTGATACTCAGGGCCGTGAAGGAATCCGGAGGCTTCGCCATAGCCGTGACAGACGAAGACTCGCTCGAAGCGCGACGTCAGATTGGGGCTCGGGACGGTCTGCTTCTCTGCCCCGAGGCAGCGGCAACGGCAGCTGCCTGCAAAATTGCCTTGGAAGAAGGGCTGATTAGCACTAGCGACAGAGTGGTGCTTTTCAATACCGCAACCGGACTGAAGTACCCTTTGCCCGAAGTGACGAAACGAATCAACAAGGACGAAGTGGACTTCGGGTCATTCCGCCTTAGATAAGCCCCAGAGCATCCTCGATTCGGTTGAGTTCGGGGCCAGTTGAGCCCGAGCCTACGAGAGCATGAGTGTCACTAGTCGTGCAGCCCGCCCCAACGTAGGGCGACCCGAAGGTTACGGTCCCAACCATCGCGGGAACGCCTAGAGCTGTCTGGATCGACTCAACCTCCTCTGTTGTCACGTCCGGATGGGTAAGGACGCCATTTCCGTTAGCCACAATCATGCTTCCCACAGTCTTGTGCCCGGCTATCTCGGTTCGGACGACTTTTACGCCGAGCACTTCGGAAATCATGTCGGCTCCTGAGTCGGGTATGATTGTGCTGACGACGGCGCCTTTGTCGTTGCACTCGATGAGATTGCCAGCCGCATTTACTCCGCTCTCCATCACTACGACGTCACCAAAGCTCGTCAACTCGTCCAAATCTTCCTGTGTTGCTATGTCGGCCACAGCGATTCCTCGCCTATTTCCCCTCAACAGGCTACCTAGCAGAGCTGAGCCCCCAACTAGGAAGGGATGAGTTTCCATCTCAAATGCTGACTCTATCTCAGTGACTGCGCTCTTGTCCAAGGAACGAGGTATGAACAGAACGTCACCAACGACGCTGAGATAGACTCCAACTTGGGCATGCCCAAGAATATCGCCCGTGGATACTGGCATTCCCTCACCTGAACCCCCTGGCATGCTGCTCGTTAGTAAGATTGGTGTGCGGGGAGGTGAAGGAGAGTGGCACAGCGACGACCTTTCCCGTGGGCTTGCGCACCACAGTACCGGAATCGACGCAGGAGGGCTTGACTTCCGGGTTCGATATGGGACCGGGTAGGACCCCTCCGCTATGGCCGTGCACAACTCTTCCTTCGAATGCGAATTGATATGCTCTTTTGGACAGAGACTCACACTAGTGGTGTACTGTAAGAAATTGTAGATGCTCGGGGGGTTAGTGCAGCTGGGCTGAACACCTCGGCGAACCTCGGTGCTTACACCCGCTGTCTATCAAACTCGTCTTCTACGAGTCCCCTGAGATGCCTCGTCTTTCGGATGACTTCGAGCTTAGATGCTTTCAGCTCTTATCCACGTAGGGCGTGGCTACCCAGCATTGCCCTGCCGGACAACTGGTAAACTAGTGGCCCCGAGCCCTCGTTCCTCTCGTACTAAAGGGCCCTTCCGATCAGGCATCTTATACGCCTCAACCACAAAGCAACAAACCTGTCTCACGACGGTCTAAACCCATCTCACGATCCCCTTTAATGGGCGAACAACCCCACCCTTCCCAGCTGCTGCACCAGGAGGTTGGGAAGAGACGACATCGAAGTAGCAAGCCACCAGGTCGATATGTGCTCTTGCTGGTGACAACTCAATTATCCCCGAGGTAACTTTTCTGTTATCAATGGCCCCCAGAAATGAGGCACATTGGTTCGATAGGCCCTGCTTTCGCATCGTCGATCGTTATTGTGCCGATCCACGTCAAGCCAGCTTTTACCCTTACATTTCACGGTGGAGACTGAACCACCTAAGCTGACCTTTGGGCACGCTTGTTATTTTTTCGAGCGCGTGGCGCCCCACCCAAACTGCCCACCAAGCGGTGTTCTCATGAAGAGTTAGTTCAGTTACAAACTAAGGACGGTGTCTCTATTGGTGACTACTCCCGGGACTGGCGTCCCGAGGATCAGCGTCTCCCGTCTACTCAGCACGTAGTGTGCGACTGAACAACGCCAGGTTGCAGTAAAGCTCTACGGGGTCTTCGCTTGCAGGTTGAGGTTACTGGACTGTGCGCCAGTAAAGTCAATTTCGCCGGACGTACCGCGGAGACAGTGGGACTCTCGTTGTGCCATTCATGCAAGTCGCCAATTAAGCGACAAGGTATTACGCTACCTTAAGAGGGTCATAGTTACCCCCGCTGTTTACTGGTCCTTCGTCAGGTTGTAACCCGATTTCAGATACCAGCACTGAGCAGGATTCACCGACTATACACATTCTTTCGAACTAGCAGTCGGCTATGTTTTTATTAAACAGTCGGAGTCCCCTGGTCACTGCGACCAGCTTATCTCTAAGCTGGCACTCCTTCTCCCGAAGTTACAGAGCGATTTTGCCGAGTTCCTTCGCGGTACTTTGCCCGTCACACCTTAGGCTACTCACCTTGGGTACCTGTGTCAGTTCTAGGTACGGTCACCTCTACGGCTTTTCATGGGACCTAGGCATCATCCGTCTTTTGCTCACGCCTTCTCGATCTTCTCACCATTACGGTTCTCCGATCGATTATCGAACGCTTCGACACCCCATGACAGGAGTGCACGAACTAGCCCGGGCCGTCACCATTGTTGTAGAGGGGCATACGAATATTAACGCATTTCCCATTCGGACATTTCGGTTAAGAATGCCCTTAGGACCGGCTAACCCTCGGCTGAAAAACATTGCCGAGGAACCCTTACCCCTTCGGTGGTGCGGATTCTCACCGCACTATGCTGCTACTCTTCCCTGGATTCTCATATGTACACGGTCCACGAGACCTTACGACCTCGCTTCTGCCCGAGCACATCGCCGCGCTACCCCATCTCCTTTCGGAGGGTCAGCGTATCGGTATTCAGTTTGAGCCCCGTCCATTTTTCGGGCCCGCAAGCTTGACCAGTGATCTGTTACGAACTCTTTCAAGGATGGCTGCTTCTAAGCCCACCTTCTGGTTGTCTTCGGCCACGGACTCCGTTTGTGATTAACACTTAACTGAAATTTAGGGACCTTAACGCTGAGCTGGTTTATTCACCTTTCGTCACGGTAGCTTACCCACCGTGGCTCACTCCCTGCTTCTACGACGAACACAACTTCGGAGTTTGACAGCGTGCCGAGGGATCGCTCCCCCTAAACACCCAATCAGTGCTCTACATCGCATTCTATCTTCACAGAGATCTACCTACGAGTAGTCTCGCGCGGAACCTGCTATTGCCCATCTCGATTGGACTTTCACCCCTATACCAAGCTCGTCCGAGCGATTTGCACATCAGCAACGGTTTGATCCTCCACCCAACTTTCGTCGGGCTTCAATCTGGCCAGGCATAGATCGATAGGCTTCAGGTCTCCCACCATTGACTCCGGGCGAGCACACCCAGTCCCTCGCCAAACGGCTGCGGACTATTCGGTTTCCCTACGGCTTCGCAGATCAACTGCTTAACCTCGCCAATGATCAGAACTCCCAGGGGCATTTTTCGAAACGCACGAATGGACGCTGCTCATATCTTCGCTTTCACGCCCATTCAGCTTGTTCCCGATTGGTTTCAGGGTCTTTTCACATCCCGCTAAGGATACTTTTCAGCTTTCGCTCACGCTACTTGTCAACTATCGGTCTCGAGTAGTATTTAGGATTGGAAGTCTCTGCCTCCCACATTCACGCGCGATATCCAACGCACGCTACTCAGGATACATCACATGGCCATTTCCGTTTCGTTTACGGGACTTTCACCCTCTATGGTGCGCCGTTCCAGGGCGACTTCTACTTCCCGGACTTAGGCTTCAGATGTCCATACTCCACATCTCTCCAAGGTTTCCCAAGGAGATTCGGTTTGTCCTATTCCGTTTTCATTCGCCACTACTCACGGAATTTCTATTGATTTCTTTTCCTCCCCCTACTGAGATGCTTCAGTTCGGGGGGTTCCCCTTCCTCAAACGAGGAATGACTGTTGTCAGGAGGTCCAATTCGGCAATTCGCGGATCCAAGAGATTCATGCCTCTCCCCGCGACTTATCGCAGCTTGTCACGACCTTCTTCGGCTCTCGAGCCGAGCCATCCCCCAATCGGGTTGTAGCATCATGATTTCTTATTTGTTGTACTCACTAATGTGAGGCCTCTGGTGTCCAGGCATATCAATTCTGGTTTCTCAGGCCACTCCGTCTCCCCGCAGGGCGAAGCAACCTCGACCACTTACCCTGATACCTAAGACGTATCAAGGCGCACAAAGCAGATTTCCGACCGACCTATGGTATTTGAACAAGACGGGAGTCTTGCCCCCCCCAAGCAGGGCTGTGCGGACAGAGAAATCTCATTCACGGGAGGGTTTCGGCGCGTGTTCAAGACCGAAGGGTAGGGATTCTTGCTTCGAGGGAAACGGTGCATGGTCAATTCCAAACAGCAGTTGTGGGGGTGCTGGCCGGATGGTTTCTTCACTCTTGACTGAACCATCCTGTTCAACTGCTTGCTCGGCCTCAACAATGCCCCCTTCATTTACTTGGGTGGATTGGCCATCAGGGTTTTTGGAGCTCATAGTGTGGGAAATTGACCCACATGCAGGGCAGACGGACTGGTCCATTGGAGAAAATCCACAGACTGGGCACTCAACCACAAACAAGCCACAAGACTGGCTGACTTGATGATGACGGAGATTTTGGACTGAAAATCAGGAGTACATCGCCCCGTGGAACAAAATCATGAAAATGGTCGCCACGAAGCAGGTTATGATCATCACCGGAAATCCGGCACGAGCCCATTCCCGAGTAGTAATGGGACGGGGGCCGCGTTCGCTGATAGCGACCGTCATGACATTGGCACTCGAGCCAATTGGAGTAGCATTGCCCCCGAATCCCGCACCCATTGCAAGTGCCCAGAACAGGGGGGCGGCTGACAACTCTCCATTGCTGGCCTCGGTGATACTAACGATAACCGGTATCATAGCTGCTGTGAATGGGATGTTGTCCACAATCGCGCTAGAAATCGCCGAGACCCAGATAATCGCGACGGCGAGCATCACCTCGTCATCCCCGAAGTTGTTGAAGATCCAATTAGCAAGTTCCTCCAGATACCCGACATCGCCTACCGCGCCAACGAGGATGAACAGGCCGGCGAAGAAGAGAAGTGCCTGCCACTCGACCTTGTCAACCACGTCGTTGATGAAGCCCTCTCTAAGTTCCTCTTGCACGGGTCTGGCAGCGATGAGAGCGAGACCGGCGCCAGCGAGAGCTATGGCATGAATCTCAACCTCGAGATGGAGGATCTCCTTTGCAGAGAACATCACAACGGTCAGCCCGAGGAAGGCCAGAGTCGTGTTCATCAATTTTCGATCCGTAATTGAATCCCACTCATCCTCCTCCAGAAGTAGTTCTGTGTTGGGGGGAATCTGGGTGCTCCAGTCACGATAGTACCACCTGAAATACCCGAGCGTAGCAATCCATGCGATCAACGTAAGGAGTCCCAAACGCAACAGGAAGCCGTTGAATCCGAATTGCTCCAGCCCCATTGAATGGGCCTCTGCAGCAATCATCACATTCGGAGGATCCCCCACCATGGATGCAACGCCGCCGGTGTCGGACAAAATCGCCTCAGCCATGAGAGGGGGTACAGGATTAATCTCCAGCTTGTTGCAAATTCTCAGTGTGACAGGTGCGATGATTATTATGGCAGTCACATTGTCAATAACGAGCGAAATCAAGGTAGTAAAGGTCCCAAGGATTACTATGAGTCTCCAAGGATCGCCCCGACTCATCTTTGAAGCCTTCACAGCAACGAACTCGAAGAATCCGCACAGCTCCAGAATAGCTGCGAACACCATCATCCCAAGCAGAAGGCCAATAACTTCGAATTCTATCCAACCGAGCATTGTGTGCTCGAGGGTCTCGCTATGAGTTTCGAACACCCCAGTTGCATGGCCATAGGATAGGATGAGGATTGAGCCAAACCAAGCGGCAATCGTCCTATGCACGACCTCAGAGAGAATGAGTGTGAAGGACAGCACGAAAATTGCCAAGACTACCTGAGGCTCACTCACCATTGCTCTCGCCGGGATTTACTGCCTCTAAATACATCACTATTTGGAGATGTCTCGCTGAGGCATTATTGGTCGGAAAAAATTAGCCGGCCCAGAACACAGCTACGTTTCCCCTTTGGAAGGCAATCCTCGAATTTGTTGCTGCCGCTAGGCCCTCAAACAACTTCGTTCTCTCGCTAGAACCCAAAGCAGTGCCTCTGTTCGCCTTGACCTTGACCAGCCTTCTCCTGCCCAATTGCTCGGCGAGTTCCTCTATAACGGCATCTGTGATTCCACTTCGCCCAATTCTGACTGAGACATCAATCTGATCGCCCCTCGCCCGCGACAATACCGCCTTCGGCACAAAGTCAGCCAATTGATTCGCCTCCTAGAAATCCAGGCCCAAGCGCTGGATCCTCCCACACCTCAAGCACGTGTTGGTTATCACACCGGAAGATATCCTGACACGAGAGGACTTGCCGGGAATGAGAGAGAGGTGGCAGGACCTGCAAATCTTCCGGGCGACCCGGGGTTTGGCGCGAACTCCATGTCTCCGTCCAATTCCCATCAATTGACGTGCAGCACTATCAACAGTCTCTTGGTTGGATATCACCCCCGCCCCAAGGATTGCTGAGAGATGCTCGACCGCCTTCTCCGCACCCTCCCTGCGGCCCAACTGCCTCCGACTAGTCCGTTGTCTGCGCCGCCCCATGTGTGTACCTCAAAGTCCAATCACAGCAGAAGCCACGGCATCACCCACCTCTGCTATAGTGCCACTCCCGTCGACAGGAGTCAATAGACCCCGGCTCCTGTACCACGAGCCGAGAGGTTCTGTCTGCTCATGGTAGGCATCAAGTCGGTTCCTTACGGTCTCTTCGGTGTCATCCTTCCTTTGTACGAGCCTGTCTTCAATCTCGGGAGGGGGTGGTTTGAACGAGATGTGGTAGATGTCACCGGTTTCCGGATCCATCCTCCTACCGACTATGCGCCCCACGATGTCCTCATCAGGAACCTCGATGGAGATGACAGCGGAAACATCGGTGATGCTGGCTAGGGCTTCGGCTTGTGGGATGGTTCTAGGGAATCCGTCGAAGAGCACTCCGCTTGTTGCATCGGGCTCCTTCAGCCGCTCCTTGATTAGGCCGATGATAACTTGATCGGGGACGAGTTCCCCGGCATCCATGTATCCCTTCGCCTCTACACCTAATTCGGTGCCAGCGACAACTGCTGCTCTCAGCATATCTCCGGTAGACACCTGTGGCTTGCCGGTCAATTCGACTATTCTGGTAGCCTGTGTTCCCTTGCCGGCCCCGGGGGGGCCGAAAAGAACGATTGACCCGAGCACAACCGAGCCAAAGAGGGGGGGCAGAAAAAAGAAGCGGCTCTAAGGGCTGTTCTGCTCCCACCAAAGGGAGCCGTAGGCGGCCCACTGTTCCATCGTCCAGCCATCTGGAAGGCCGCCACGAGGGAGTGGTGCAGCCCCTTCTGGGACTTGATGCATCGGCGATGAGGGGAGGGAGGAAGCCAAGGCGTCTTGAATCTCGCTGTCAGAAACCTCTCCTGTGATGACCTCTCCCGAGGAGGAAGTGTCTAACGCCGCAGCTCGTCTTTCGGCATTGGAACCAGCCTGCAATGCCGAACCGCGAGGGATGATCTCCTCTTCCGGTCTGAGGGACGCGTGAGTCCTGCGCAATCGTACCCCTACGACAATGATGATCGAGACGGACAACAGGAAGAAGATGGCAAGTGACCAAGCAGGTAGCCCTATAGATTCCAGAACACCTGATAATCCACCATTATTCGATGACCTATCCCTGCTGACTTCTACTGAGTAGATTGATTCGGTGATGGTCACATCATCGCTTGTCACCGTAGAGTTGGCAATGACGCGTAGTTGTTTCAAACCGTCGTCCGATGACGTTGTAGGGCGAATCGCCACCCTCACTTCGGCCGAATCTCCGACGCCTAGGTCGTTGATTGAGGCCGGGACTAGTAGAATATCCCAATCTTCCAATCCCTCTACCCCCATGCTAACTCCAGTCGCAATGTTCCCCAGATTATGCACAGACACCACGAAACTCTGAGGCTGATCTATCCCAATTCCCTGGAGTTGGATGGTTTCGCCCTCCACCAATAGCCATACAGAAGGAACCACAGTCACGTCGAGATTAATCGTCTGAATCTCGACTGCCCCGGTTGGAGACGTCGATTCGACAATTACAGGCACGCTTTCAGAGATGGGTCCAGGCTGGATGCTGCCAGGTAATTCTAGTCCAATGCTGATGACTGAGTCCCGATTCATATCCATGGAGAACTGCTTACCTGAGAGAAACCCACCTGACCATCCATCAGGAATGGTTCCCAGTGTCAGTTCGATTGAGAGGGGGACATTTCCGGAATTGTGAAGCATGACCTCAGCGTTACCAGACCTCCCCATGGCAATTGAAAATCCCGAGGCACTTTGGACATCCAGTGTAGTGATCTCCTTGACTTCCAGTTCGGTGCCATTGCTGACAATGGAGCCCCCTTCCAGCGTGGTTTTGATGGTGATTGTATTCCTGTCACCCTTCTGTGCCGAGAGAGGCACAATAGTTCTGATGGTGATTTCGACCGAGTCACCTGGTTGCAGCAGAACCGATAGTGAGTCTAATTCACCGATTGGTGGCCCTTCGCCAGTTTCGTACACTTGGATTGGCCAGAGGTTGCTCGAGGCGAGGGCCCCAACCTCAAATTCCAATGGGATGTTTCCTTCATTGCCAATAGCCAGCAATGTTGATACATAATCTCCGTTGAGAACTGGTCGAATCTCGGCCAGAGCAATGGGCCCGAGTGGATTGTCATCGGCATCGTAGATTTCGGTCGAGAAAGAGCGGCTCTCGAATACCTCGACCAAAGCCTCTTCAGTTGTCTGGAGGGCAGGATCGTTCACAGACGTGGTAACACATGTTACTTGTTCGGTAGTTCCCGCGGGAAGACCCCCTGTAGGAGGTGGGACTCGGACGCGTATGGGGATGGGGACGAACTGGAGCCTGCTGAGGGGTCCTAAAGTGACATTGGATGACTGGCTATTGCCGATGTTAATCAGCCAACGGTTCTGACTGTCACATGAAATCAAATACTGAGTCGGCCCGTTCCCAATATTCTTGATGGACAAGGAAAATACCGCGAATTCGCCTGGCTCTGCCCCGAGACCTTCCGTTCCAGCAGCTATTGTGAACAACCCCTCCACCCTCTGGACGTTTATGGAAAGTCGAATAGTGTGAGAGATGGTTGGCGCGTTCTTGTCATAGAGGGTCAAATCGGAAACGAAATTTCCAGGCAGCGCATATCTGGCCTCGGCAGTGTCGGAGATGTCGGCATCCCGATCGGAGAGGTTCAGAGATATGATCCTCCTGTCACCATCTTGACCGGAAGGAGAAAGGGTCCAGTAATCATTGTCACCGTCCCCACTTTCGTTGAGAATTCGCCACCATTCGTCCCCAGGTGAATTGAGAATACCAGCCTCGTCCACAATCTGTACATGGGATACGCTCAGTTTGACATCAACCTCGGAAGTTCCTTCATTCCTCAGTTCGATTTGGAAGACCACCCAACTAGTAGTGCTTGGATCGAGATTCCTAGAACGTGCCTGTATGCTTTCATCGTAATCACCAGGAAGAGAGCCGTTCTTCATCAGAGGAGTGGCCCGGACACCAATCTGGGTGACTTGGAAAGTGAACTCGAATACATTGTTGTCTGTTCCGGTGGTTTCGTCATTGAGCTCATCGACCTGAGACAAATAGTCTAGAGTGAGTCGCAATACGTGTTCCCCGGTCGTCGAGAACGAGTGGTAGAGGGAATGCGACTCGATGCCGCCCCCTCCAAGGGAGGAGAACGAATCAGTCCTGATGACGTCACCCTCTGAAATATCCTCCAGCATGATTGAGTACTGGCCGGATTGAGCGGCGGCCTGGTTAGACCAAGCAAGTTGGATTGATACCGTCTCATCCTGCAAGGGGTTTTGGTCCATAGTGGAGATCGAATCTTGGAGAACAGTCAGATCAGCCTCCATCCTCTCCTCAGCCATCGCACTGAACAGTAGAGAGAAGTCCTGAGAGAAGCCACCTGAGTGACCAATCTGAATGGTCCACATTCCTGCCTCTGCAGTCGGAAGGCTGACTCTCTCAAGATTATTCAGTTGGTCCCTATTTCCACCTGAAGAGCTTATGCCATCAACGAAGTTATTACCCCTGTATACGGTACCTTCGGGAGAGGTGATTGTGAGATCCAGGTCGTTAATCAACCTGCTAGCATTCTGATCCGCAGTAGCAGAACCCTCGCGGTCGTTCCAAGCGAGGGTTGCATCGAATCCTACACCTTCGAATAGCTCGAAGGTGTAGATGAAACTGTGTCCAGGGAGAAGGTCACGGTCATAGTCGAATAAGACGGAGAGGTTCTGACCCCCCTTGGTGGGATAGAGGCTGTTCGTTAGGTTCAGTTGACCCCAGCCCTCCGAGGGGTTGGGAACGTCTGGCTCGCCGAGGTCTTCAGCACCATTAACCAGCAATGCTCGAATCAGGTCAGAGCGTGGCTCGGAAATCCCGGCGACTTCCCTCAGGTACTGCCTAGCCATGGCTGCAGCGCCGGCAACGACTGGGGTCGCCATAGAGCTTCCGTTCAGGGTCATGTAGAGTGGGGTCGAGCCGTCGTCATGGATAGTGGAGGAGCAGGGGCCGCCAGTGGCGAATGCAGCCTCCTGTGCCCTAGCGGAGCACAGCATTACCCCCGGGGCGACCAAATCAGGCTTGATTCTACCATCGAGAGTTGGGCCAACGGACGAGGAGGCATGAACTGCACCCAAGGTTTCTGAGTCGTAGGCACCAGTTGTAGTGGAGCCGACTGAGAGAACGTTCTTCGCAGTACTCGGTGGGTTTACGCCCATCTCGGCCATATCCCCTGCTGAGAAAAGCACCAGAAACTTTGGGTAATCGTAGGTGAATGAATCGGCGGATCGAGAATCCGAAGTATACTGGCCGACTAGATTCTCGGAACCCCAACTGTTGGTCTGAATCCTGGCATCGTTCTGCCATGAGTGCAGGAACATCTCGTAGAGCGAACCCCAGCGTGCTAGGAGTCCGGAGCTGTCGACCTCCAATTGGTAAAAGTGGAATGTTGCCTCGGGAACCATGCCAGTGGCAATAGAATCTCCCGATCCGTCTCCGAGAAGCGTTGCAGTAACGTGGGTTCCGTGTCCGCTATTAGTGTCCGCTCCCGAATTATCGGGCCCAAAACGGTTGTAGATTGGATTTCTCAGTCTCCCTTCGAAGTCGCCGTGATCGGAGTCCAATCCAGTATCCGATATTCCGATAACCTCGCCGTCCCCTGTCAACAAGCCATCGGAAGTCGTGAGAGCTGCGTCCAATCCTCCGATTAGGCTGGCATTGGTATTGTGGATTGCCAGAGTTGGCCCGGGTTCAACCTTGATGATTCTCGGATCGATTGCTAGAGTGGTGATAATTTTAGGATTAACAGACCTCAGTTGGCAGAGATAGGCATCACAAATGGTCGATGGATTTGTAGGACGTGATAGCGCTCCGAGGTCGGCAGATAGTTCGGCAATCTCGTGGGGCATTAGGTTTGACGATGGGATGAGGTCGAGGTCGACCTCGACGTCAACGAAACCGAGCAAGGGGAGGAGTTCTGGTGAAATGGTCCACAGAGTAGGGAAATCCCCGGACCAACGAATCGCTGGAAGATGCTGCATCTGCCTAAGAGCCTCATCCCTTCGAGTTTCGGGAAGGCTGACTACTAGGGCTTCGTCAGGGATTTGATCTATAATTGAAATTCCCAATGAGGACAATTGCTCGGTCAGGACTTCCAAGTCTGAACTAGAGGACTGGATGATGTAAATGCCCTCTAGAGTAGGGGATCCCAAACCTACTCTGGACCAAGGACCGAGGGGGACGGGATGGGTGGTGGGGTCGAAGGACCCGTATGGAGAGTGGATTAGCCCTGATGACTCCGAGAGATGGTAGGTAGAATGCATGGGGTTTGCCAGCATCCTCCAAACCCCTTGGGGGGTATATTGGTTGGAATGTAAGGAAGAATCCTCAGAATCGTCTATTTCCCACGAAATCGACTGAGCGTAGGGCGAGAGAAGGAGCAATGTGAGCACGGCTAACAGTGACTTCGGGCCAGCCATTCAGATTTGCGACCCAAGTTTATCTTTTGACTATTGACTCTATACGAGCCGGTACGGCGTCGAGAATTACAGGGAATAGTACCGAGAGATGGCAGCATCCGTCTTGGCTACCGATGAGCGCCAGTCCGATTCCACCCCCATCAAGGCTCGAATGCAGTCAATGTTCTCAGGAATCACATCGCTCTCCTGGTGTATGGCCTGAAAGTAGTAGAGTCGGTCCCCAACTAGTTTGGCACCATCCTCCCACACGAATATCTCGTGCAGGTCCCCCCACTTCCTTCCAATGTCCCGGGCCATTTCCATGACCTCAGCTGTCGTAGTGAGGCGGTTACCCCCCCCATGCATGACCACAACCCGCGGCGTCCCCTTCCACAAATCGACAATAGACTCGGTCGTTAGGCCGTGGTTTTCAGGTAGGTCAGCAACGATTGCGTGTACATGCATGATGGTTGTGGGGACAGCTACTGCAAGGCTGTTGATGACAATCTCAGGCTTGACAGTCATGACATCCGGGCCGTGGTGACTAGGTACTTTGAGAACGGGTTTGATGGCATTGATGGGTCCCTTCTTTGAGTCACCGGGATCCGCAGCTCGGCGAATCATCGTACATTCTACGTTCAAGGAACCGCAGTATTCGTACAGGGGCACCAACGTGCGTGCGAGGCCGGTGGTGTTGCAAGAGACCACTCGAGAGCCCTCGGCGTTGAGATTTTCGGTGTGGTTGGCCGAAGATGTGTAGGACAGGCCGGTCAGTTCGTGCTTTTCACCACCCTGGAAGATGTATTTGACTCCGGCATCCTGATACTTTGACAGATTGTCCGAACCCACATTTCCTGGAGAGCAGTCGATTACGACATCGGCGATTGAAAGCAGATTCGAGAGGCCGCCGCAGCATTCGAAGTGAGATTCTGAGAATGATGAGATTCGCTTGGTTTCATCACTGGTACAGTAAAGGGGGAATTCCTTCTTGACGGCTAGATTGCACCCGAAAGAGGGGGCGGTCTTTGTTACGCCCACCACTTCCATGTCATCCTGGGCATCCACAGCATCTGCAACCCTCTTTCCAATTGTCCCGTAGCCGTTAATTGCGACCTTGATGGCGTTCACAGAAGTCCCTCGAAACCGTTTCCGGTATTCCGCCGGCGTTTGAAGGCTGCCTATGAACATAACGTAACTCGGCAAGAGTCAATAACAAGACGCCGTATATCGTCGATGTCACGATATGGTTGAGGTGTCTGGGTTCTCATAGGGGTGTGGAGGAAATGAGAGAAATCACTGCCAAGAGCGTGAAGCTCAATCGTGACCTCGATAGGTACGTCGAGAAGGGACTTGAAGAAGACCGCCCAGTGAAAATTGGATGGGGGAAGGCAGGGGACGAGCGCCCGAAGGAAGGGGAAATCGGTGTTATCACATATCTTCCCGAAGGTGCCAGAGTCCTTTGCTTGGGTACGCTCGGCGAGCTTGCGGGTGGGATTAACCTAGGTGGAGCCTTCACCCTGAGGGGCTCGGCATCGTCAATGCTCGGGGCTTACCACGTTGCGGGTAGAACCTTGGTGGAGAAGGACGCGGGTGACAAGGTCGGACTTCGAATGAGAGGGGGAGAAATCACGATTCAGGGTTCCATTGGGAATGAGGGAGGAGCTGGGATGACAGGTGGTACGATAGTCGTTCAAGGGCACGCAGGAAGCAGACTTGGTGCGGGAATGTCTGAAGGAGTCATTTTGGTTATGGGTTCCGTTGGCACGGAACCGGGAATTGGAATGAGTGGTGGCAGGATAATCGTCTCAGGGAGTTGTCCCCCTCCGGGCCAAGGAGTAATCATGCGATCAATAGACGATGGCGAGATTTCTGAGTTCTCACGCCTTCTCGGCCCCCTCGACCTGTCCTTGAACCAGGATGCCTTGATTCTGGAGCCGGCAAATAACCTCGCAGGACCCGATGTTGCTCCGGAGTCCTTCGTTACGGAGGGCTTTGAGAGAATCACCCTCACTCCTTCAAATGAAGATCGCTTATCCAATCATGTTCCTTTGGATCACTATACTCTGATTCTTCCAACTGGTGCGGATTCTGAAGGAGTCCTCTTCCCAATACCATGGCTGGTTCAGTGTGAAACCGCCTCAGGGTGGAAGGGTGGAATGTCTGACAAGCAACCAGCACTAGTTCGATCGGCCCCTCGGGCAACTGATTTCCTTCTCGTGGGGGGGGAGAATTTGGCTGACTCCATTTCGGTTGTCGGGAAATGCGCAGGCATAGTCCTGGACCTCTGCGACTTCCCGGGTTTGAACGACGCAGAGATTGAGGCCCTGATTGTTTCAATGCATAGCAGGATGTTTGAGGACTCCCTAATTCTGTTGAGGGGGCATGTCGATCGGGTAGAGCATCTATTCAGACTCGTGGTTGAATTGGATCTCGACGGTGCGATTGTAGATGGGGCTTCCCCTGGTGGGGCCAGATTGGCTTCGGCCCTTCCGAAGATCGGCCTAGCCTCCAGAGCCATGGGCCTGACCGAGTACGGTAAGTACGTGGTGATGGAATTCGATGATGTGCCTAGTGCTGAAGACTTGCTGATCGCCATCGCAGCCGGTTGCCATTTGGTCGTTGCACCGTTGTTGGACAAGGATGTAGAAGGCTATCTGACCTCGATTGGGAGTGACTTGAAAGGCTGGATGCGCGAACTAGGGATAGACGGACTTGAGAGGATTGGCAGAAGAAATCTCAGGGCCGTGGACTATGATACGGCCGCAATTTCTGGGCTACGTCTGGCCGGGTACGATAGACCGCTACCGATGTGGCTCGAACTGAGGTGATTTGTTGCCTACCCTAGAACTCCAACATTCAATCCTCAGGTACATCCAGAACCTGAATGAAACTCAGCACAATCCCGAGGATTGGTCGGATTGGTTGCCCAAGATTGGCTGTCCGGTGGATAGCAACGACGAGGCAGTGGTGGAGTTGGAGGTATTTCCCGATCGTCCTGACCTACTGAGTCACGAGACGCTTGCCAAGGCCTCTCGTTCATTCCTTGCTATGGGGGATGGTAACGTTGCGATGGAGGTGCTTGAAGGGAACATCAAAATGGATGTTGATCCGTCTTTGCGGAAAGTCAGACCAGTCATCATGGCAGCAGTGGTTAGGGAGGTTGACACCGGCTCCAATGTCGAGGAAAAGAATGATTTCATCCAATCCCTGATGGATCATCAGGAGAAGTTACACCTGACCCTCGGTAGAAAGAGGAAGTTCTCCTCAATCGGCGTTCATGACCTCTCATCCTTGAGCCCCCCCTTCCGCGTAATCACCGTTTCCCCATCATACTCCTTCGTACCCCTTGCAGAGACTGAGAGGATGAGCATTGACCAAATTCTGGATAGTCATCCCAAAGGGGCCGAATATGCCCACCTGATGAGTGAACTGGACCGATTTCCGGTAATTCTGGACTCGAATGATGATCTGCTCTCGTTTCCTCCGATCATCAACGGAGACCACACTACGGTGAACGAGAAGACTACTGACTTCTTCATCGATGTCACTGGCTGGGATGAGCGGGCTTGCGAGGCTTGCTTGCTCTTGATCTGCCTCTCGTTGGCAGAACGAGGGGGCATCGTCGAGAGTGTGCGTGTGACGGGTTGCGATGGAAGCTCAATAAACACACCTCGGGGGGACGAGCGTCAGCACAGGGTACCAGACCGTCTGATTCGGAGGATACTAGGCCTAGAAATGTCAACAGAGGACCTTTCCAATGCACTCGTGCGGATGGGGGGTCGGCTGGATGAGAGTAGGACTGTGACTGACGGGCCCAACAAATCCGAGAGATGGGGCGACTGTGCCGCAGGTGAGCAGGAGCACATAATTTCAATGCCTAGATGGAGGAGTGACATAATGCATCCCATTGACATCGTCGAGGACATTGCGATAGGCTACGGCTACGAAAACCTCCCCAAGGAAATGTCCTCTGTTCACATTGATGCAGTGCCCCTACGGTCGTCCAACTTGAAACGCAGGTTCGGCGAGAGTATGCGAGCTTGCGGATTGCAAGAGGTTCAGAGTCTGACGCTGTCTAATGAAGCGGACCAGTTCGAGTTCACGCGGTGGCCATCAGGAGGGTCCAGGACAACCATTGCTAATCCAATCACATCCGAGCACACTCTGCTTCGACAGTACATCCTCCCATCGCTGCTCAGATTGCTGGCGGCTAACCGGCATCATGAGCTTCCACAGCGTGTTTACGAACTCGGTTCGGTTGTTCGTGACACCCGGAACCGGGAAAGAGGTGCTTGGGCATGTGCCGAGACAGGAAGTGGATTCTCCACCGCCAAAGGGATGGTTCAGGGCTTGCTTAGGGACTTAGGTGCGCCGCTCGATGAAGTCGGCTTCGTCGCTACGGCCCCCAATATGGGGCCGTGGATAGCTGGGAGGGGGGCCTCTGTGTCTGTACGAGGCCAAGCAGTGGGCGAGTTTGGCGAGATTGACCCGTTGGTAAGCAGTGCATTCGGCCTCAAATCGCCGATTCACGCCGGTGAGTTCGATTTATTGGCACTAGCTGAGCTGATTCCGGATCCCGTGATTTGAAGGCTAATCCTCCTTCGAGAGCAGCTTCATCGCATCTAAGAACTTACTAGTTTTCAGATGAGTCTCTGCCTCTATCCTGGCATTCTCCTTGTCTGTTTTGCGTTCGTACTCGACAACATTGGAAACGTACTTCTGCCTAGAAAGACGAGATTTGGTGGGCTTCTTCTTGAACGGCCAAGGTGGGGTCACAGACCTCGAGCAAGGACGGCAAACATCAGCATTTCGCAATAATGCTTCTGAAAACAGTAGTTTTCATTAGAATAATGTCAATTTCAAGATTATGCGGGGACGAGACATCGGGGTCGATGAAGCCGGAAGGGGGTCGGTAATTGGCCCCCTAGTTGTGTGCGCCATCGCGGTGCCTGAGGAAGATCGGGGAATCCTAGTCGACATTGGGGCTGATGACTCCAAGAAACTCAGCAAGAAGAAGCGTGGAGCGGTGGTTTCAGAAATCGATAAGCTCTCAGACTCAAGAGGCTGGGGCGTGGGAGAAATCGTATGCAGCCCCTCCAGAATCGACCTAGGAATGATGACTGGAAACTTGAACTCACTTGAGGTCGAATTGTTTGCTGAGGCAATAAACGCAGCGATGGAGCCTAACGGAAATTGTAGGATTATACTTGATGCGTGCGACGTCAATGCCCCTAGGTTCGGGGAGAACGTTGGGTCTGGGCTCGGAGAAAGGTGGGGGGGTTGCAGAATTCTCTCTGAACATGGAATGGATGGTAAAGACGTCGTCGTAGGGGCTGCCAGCACAATTGCAAAATTCAGACGTGATGCCGAAGTAGCTAAATTGACGAGCGACATTGGAATTGAATTAGGGTCAGGATATCCCTCGGACCCCGTGACTAGGGACGCTGTACGAGAGCTCTCTACAGGGCGACTCCCACACGAGTGCCTACGCTGGAGTTGGGCGACGGTTTCCGACATATGGACAGAGACGCACCGGCGCCCCGTGCCCACAAGAGACGCCGGTGCGACGCACCCGGTACAAACGCCCTTAGAGGATTGGAATCAGTAAGAACGGTGAAATGCCACCTTTGCTCGGTCAAATCGATTAGCATGAGCGAGCCTCGTGATTGGAATTCCGACGTGATTGAGGTGGTCCGCAAGTACGCCCTACAGAATGCGGTGGAATACAACGGCGAGGGGCAGTCAAGCAGTGTTCTCGGCAGGCTGCTCTCTGAGCGTGAAGATCTGCGTCAGATGGCTCGCGAACTCATGACCCTAGTCGATTCCGAGGTATCGGCTGCCAACTCAATGGCTGCAAGTCAAGGGGTCGATACTGTCCGAGCCGAGTTGGAGAGGACGGCACCTGAGGCCCTGGAACGAGAGAAGCACCGAAAGACAGAGGGCTTAGGCGAATTGCCCGGAGACACGTCCAGCATCGTGCTGAGGTTTGCGCCCAATCCAAACGGACCAATGACGCTGGGTCACTCAAGGGGCCTATCGATAAACTCCGAATACGCCACTATTTATCAGGGCAAGGTAGTGCTGCGATTTGATGACACTGATCCCAAGGTCAAGCCTCCGATTCTTGATGCTTATGACTGGATAGAGGAGGAGTACGAGTGGCTCACTGGGAAGACACCCGACGTAGTCATCCGAGCCAGTGACAACATGAGCCTCTACCTCAAACGTGCCGAGGAGATGATCTCCGATGGCTTCGGATACGTCTGTCGATGCAGCGTTGAGGATTTCAGAAGAATGCGCGAGGAAAAGAATGACTGCCCGTGCAGAAATCGACCAGTATCCGACAGCCTATCTGACTGGGAAGCGATGAACTCCGGAATAATTGCTGAAGGAGATGCCGTGGTCAGGGTGAAGACGTCGATGGCCCTGCCCAATCCTGCTCTACGAGATTGGCCGGCTCTGAGAATATTGGATGCCCCTCATCCCTCGGTACAGGGCGATCAATACAGGGTTTGGCCACTCCTGGACTTTCAAAGCGCAATCGATGACCATGGTCAGGGAGTAACCCACATCATCAGGGGAAAGGACCTGATGGACAGTACACGCAAGCAAACTCTGCTTTACGATCACTTTGGATGGACATACCCACAAACGATGTACTGGGGTAGAATCAAGATCCACGAGTTTGGCAAGATATCCAAATCGGAAATCAAGGCAGCGATAGAAGAGGGGGAGTTCGAGGATTGGGATGACATTAGATTGCCTACCCTGTCCGCTCTGAGACGCAGAGGTTTCAGAGGGGACGTGGTCCGCGATTATTGGATTGACCTAGGAATTACGCAGAAGGACATCTCCACCTCAATGCAGACAATTGAGGCATTTCATGCCAAGCGAATCGATCCTTTGACGGAGCGCCGTAGCTTCGTCCGCGATCCCGTTACACTGACCTTGGAGGGATCGGGTGGGCCGGGTCCGGAATTATCCATCCCCAAGCACCCGGAAGGTACTGTTCGCGGCTGTAGGGATTGGACGGTTGGAGATACCGTAGCAGTCCAGTCTGCAGATGTCACTACGACTAGAATCCGCCTGAAGGAGTATGCGGATATCGTGGTGTCCGGCGAGTCGGCTTTAGTCGAGTCATGGAGAAGAACGGACGGGCGTCCGGTCGTCCAATGGCTTCCTAGCGGCATGGGTCGTGAAGCGGTGCTCCACAGGCCAGATGGCAGGCTCATTTCCTCCGAGATTGGGCTACTCGAGGATTTTGAACTGGAAGTTGGGGAGATATACCAACTCGAGAGAGTAGGTTTCGCCATATTGGAAGAACTTCCTGACCGAGGGCCCGCGAAATTAATTTGGTTGCACAGATAATTCGGTTCGGGCCAACTGCGCCGCCCATTGAATCGTGCGCGTGTGGTTCCTAGGGGCGTCGCATTCAAGGGCATGGTGCCAATCAGCATACAATGAGTGGCAGTTCCCCCCGAGGTGCGGGGGCGGTAGTTGCGCTGTTGGTCATAATTGTCCTATCCCCAATGTCCGCGCAAGGCGAAGAGGTGAATTCCTGCTGTGAGACTCGGGACTTCAAGCTATTTCTAGTGGGCGAATCGGATGAAGGAGAGTTAACCCCCTTCGACTTTGACTTGGACGAAGAGAAGTCATTCCTCGTCACCCCGTCGATTTGGGGAGAGGTGAACATAGGGGCATGGAGCGTCATCTGGGGTGCAGACGGAGAATACACCGCGGGAACCTGGATTTTCAACATCCCCTACGAAGTAGTCGATGCGACAGGTGTTACTGCCAACGCAACCGTTCTAATCAAGGTGGGAGGGAGCACGTACGAGAGCTCTTCTGAGATTCCCGCAGTATACCTCACCAACTCAGGAGAACTGCAAGTCTCTGTGGATATCGGTGATGGGGAAATTTCCGAGGGAGAAGAAATCGAGATTTCACTTTCGGTGCAAGGGCTGGTCTTCTCCAATCCCGGAAGTGAATCGGGGATTCGATTTCTCTGGGGATCGACACAAAGTGATGCTTCCTTGTCTCTGTCCTTCCCACTTGTTCATATCGAGATGAAGGAGGCGAGCGTGAAGGGAAACCTTGCGTTCTTCCCAATAAAGCTGACTTCGGCATTCGGTAACAAAATGTGGTCCGGATCGAGCGGGGGATTCTCCATTCAAAATACCGAGGTGGGTCAAAGCCCCATCACCACAGCTCTGGAGGATGGCGTCGAGGTTACCTTTGTCTGGGAGATACCGGATGGCTTCGGAGGCGGATCTTTAAGGGCTGACTTCTACCTTTCTCCACAACCTTCTCTGAGAATCGAGACCGACAAAAACCATCAGATTACTGCAGGGGTGGACTCTGGAGGGACTGACTGGTATCCAGCCGAAGAGCCGTCGCGAATTGGTGGATCTGAGCTAGAAGTCAATATCGCATGTGAATACGACGGGGACTCAATCGACAGAGATACTTCGATTAGCTTCGATGGGGCGATGTCCCAGTGGATGAGATGGGGGCTTGACAACATAGGAAACAAGAGCCTAGGCTCCAGCAGTTGGTGGAAGAACTTGAATTCTTACTCCGACTCGGTGAGCAGCTCTGACAAGCAAAACGGAAGAGTCGACGATTCCGAAATTCTGGCTCTGCAAAACCACCTGACGGGATCGAGAGCCGACTTGAGGTCATTTCTGTCCAATGGGCTATTTCTAGATCCCGAGGGGATTTTCGGTGTCAACCCCATTGATTTCGGCCCAATGGATATCGTGATTGACTTGGGTGGGTCGACGGCTTTCAACTCCGAGGTAATTTCCATCACCATTAGTGCGTCCTACGAAGTTGGCGAAGGTCAGAGGCAGAGGCTGATTGAGGACTTCATCCGCCCTGGAGGAAACGACTACTGGGCAAAGGTGGATCTCGACTTTGAGATTAGCACTGGGATGCTCTCAGGACTTGGCGCAGTATACTCCGAGACTGACGATATCTCGTACTCGCACAGGAGGTGGATTGTAATGGAGATACTATTCATCGAGGAATCGGGCATAGATTCAGAGGCAGACTTCAGAATCGACTTCGCCTCCCCGAGTTCCCTTGTGTACAGCCCCTTGGTTTCGGCGATGATCGCTGTTTTCGCCCTTTGTTTGGCAATAGGAATCGCTTTGGCACTGACGAAACGCAGAACGAGGGTTCCGAGCATGATTATGGTCAGCGTCCTCGGCGTGCTGACTTTGGTGATTTATTGGTTCGGCCTCCCGATGCAAATAGTCCTAGGCGTAGTCGCCTCTAGCGTACTCCTAGTGTTCCCTGTTACTCTCATCTCCCCTACAGATGAATCAATGGAGAAAGTTGGTGGCGGGCCCACGAAGGTCGGCAAGGTAAGATGCCCGTCATGTGGAGCCAAGAACAAGGTCGAGTCTAACGTGAGACCCCTGAGGTTGGACTGCTCAGAATGCAGGAGCACCCTCAGAATAGAGTAGGCTCAACATTGCCCGTCTCTGAGAAGCGAATCTACGACAGTGTCTGCTGCGAGGCGGTTCAGTCCCCCCTTCCAAAAAGAAGAGGCCCTAAGAATCTGTGTTGCGAGATCGGTTCTCCACTCTTTTCCAAGGATGCAATGCCACATTAACTCCTCCAATCTGGCCGATGAAGGGGTGCTGCTCGTAAGCGCCGGCTTGGCGAGGTTGGATAGGGCCCTTTCCTTGCCCTCCAAATCCATCTTGCCCCATTGCTTGGAAACAGCTTCCAACGCATCCGTATCCAACCATGGGGAGTTTCTAGTATCTGGGCAGTCGACCTCCGGAATTGGAACCACTCGGATTGAACCTTCGGATAATAGCAGGTCCCTCAGGGCCGTATAGACTGGGTCGTAGGTCGTATCTAGGGCTGAAACCAACCAATTTCCAGATACCAACCATGGCCTCATCCGCCTCAATCTACTGCTCTCGGAGAAGATGGATTGAGCTAAAGCGTGCGCCTGAGACACCGTGGTTAGTGGGCCCTTTCTTGCATCGCCATGATGGCCTCTGAGGCCCTCTACTACCACGGAGGCAATGCTCAGTCCCAGGTGGTTACTTTCGAGGACTGGTCCGGAGCTATTTTCCAGACCCAGAATGTGCACGAAGGGCTGAGTTTCTGGATCTCCAGTCCTGAAGCGCCTTCGATACGGAATTCCCAAGTCCAATAAAGCGGCTTCAATCGGAGCGATAGTCAGGGCGCCGAGGAGAGTGGGGGGTGCGAGAAGAAGGATGGCGTCACTGGAGGTGGCCATCGCCTCGCCGGCAGTGGACAGGGTGCTTCTGACGGTCGAGAATACTTCCTCTCTAAGCAACTCGCGCATTGCGGCTGCCTACGTGAGGGAGTACAAATCACCTGCGTTACTCACTCGACCATCAGCCTGAGCTGATCTCTCTTGTAAGTCCAATCCCCATCTAGTTGGTTAGTCTCCTTATAGTACTTGGAAAGGCGACGAATCTTGGATTCGCACAGTTCGAGTTGTCTTCTGTTGTGGATATCCTTTCTGTTTACCGAAAGGTGGTCAATGAGCCTCAAAGCACGGCGCATCAGGCTCATCAAATCCTCAGGGTAACTCTGAGTTACATCTAGTCTGGCAAGGGTCTGCGAAATTCTCTCGCCAGTAACCAGGCGCACGTCAGGAACCCCGTGCTTATCGCGGAGAATCATTCCAATCATGGCACTTGAGTGTCCCTCTCCAGAGAGATTGGCTATGAGGGCCTCGATTTCGTCCTTATCCGTGTTAGACCAGTCGGGAGGGGCCTCTGAGTAAGGCTTGTTCGAGCCACTCTTCCCCTTGCCCTTGCTGTGCATCCTAGCCATTTGTCAAACCTCGGGCAGCCGGGCCACCTGCTCTCCCTCTATAATCGCTACGTAGTTTCGGTGGCAGTAGATTAGTCATAGGCGGTGCCTAGCACGTGCCAATCTACCGGGGCCACGTGGCCACTCCCAACCCGGGGCCACCGCCCTAGCCGAACCAATCAGCTTGCCTACCTGGAAAACAAGAATCTCGTCCCCAGCTCTAATCGAACCATCAGCGGATTCTGCATTCGAGGAGAATATGTCCCCCACCCAATTCACCTCTTCCCTCAGCGATACTCTAGGAAGAATATCCAATTTATCGAGCAAAGGCAGGCTCGACTTGGAAAAGGAGAATCTCCCCATTCTAGGATTCCATTTTGCCAGCTGAATACAATCCTTCTCGATGGTGAGGATGGGTGGCCTACCTAATACCGACACCCCCTCAAGCCAAGCATCGGAACCATGAATGAATCTAGAAATTGACTTCATTACCTCTAGGCGAGTTCTAACGATCATTTTTCGGTCCCCACTACTCAATTCAGCAGATTCAGTGGCTGATTCCAATCTTGCGAGCGCCTCCCCAGATCCTGCGGAATCCCCCTGACGGGTGTCTATGACGCTGGTTCCTTCGATATCGATGTCAATTCCGGAGTGATTGATGACCTTCGAAAAACCGATCCTACTCACAAAGCGGCCAACCATCGAACGAATTACTTCTAGTTCGTCGGCATCCCATTCCCCCGAAACGGGAATATCATAATGGGCTGCTGGCCAGAGATCCTCCAGCTCTCTGGGAACAAGTCCCAGCGGAGCGGTAACCATCACCTCATGAATGAAGGGATTCCTGAGTACGCGTCTGAATCGTCTGTGACTCTTTGATAGTTTGTATGGCTTCTTCGCCGAGCATGGAAGCAGCACTAAGAGTTCCCTCTGATGTGCGGGTGGAACGTGAACCTCTGATACCCTAGACCTCCAATCGAGGATGAGTGGGTCATTTCGGCTCTCGTAAGTAAGGCATCTGAGACGTCGACTTGCGTTGACTACGCTAGAGAGGACCGAGTGAGTGTTACCACTTTCACTGACCATCGAATCGTGACAGCGCAGATGCTCCACTGAGCGGGGACTGGACATGCTCTGCCTCTCCGCTAGTTCCCGTAGCGTCCCTTCCCTGATTGCCGCCCTAGTGGACGAGACTGCTTGTGCCCACGAGGCGCACTGCGACTCCATACCGAAGTCCTCATCCAGGGATTGCTCCACATTCCTTGGTCCGGATTCCGTCAGCAGAACTCCAAGCGAAGAGGAATGTCTCGACCGAGATAGATCAAACAAGTCGGCACCCATCCAAGCAAGTAAGGCACAATTGTCGGGCCCTGAGATTCCGGGTGCCCAAATGAGGGAGGAGGGGAAACGGGACCTAGTTGCCTGAAGCGCCCGTGGCAGCATACCGGGGCGCTGAGCCAATTGCGGAGCATCGATGAGGATGATTACAGAGGGCTCTGTGTTCAAAACTGTCAGTGATTCATCGTGATGCAGTGAGTTCCAAGATACAGGAATCGCCTCTAAGCCACCTCCAAACTCACCAGAATCCGACTCAACCAGGCTTGGAGGTAGTACCAGGCCCTCTTGCGCGACCCATTTGTCCTCGGAGTCGAATGGATAACAGATGTCCCCCCTTGTACGAATGGTGATAGTGGCAGGTATGGAGTCAGATGACCGAGTAGATCTCAAAGGAGCTAGGGATACGGGCAGTTCAGAGTCATTAGGGCCCAGAACCAGTCCCGGGGACCAAGAGAGGGGGGCCCTCCTGTCGCCCAAAGAGAACAAGCGAGCGAATCGCTGCCTTGCAATGACGTCTCGTCCAATGGGCCGCTCAGTCATCGACCTTCGAGCGAAGCGCTTCGCTTGAAGGATTCTAAGACTTGAACGCTCTCCGATACGTGATGAGGACGATTTGCTTGGCTATTGCGATGATGGTCATCATGTCATTTTCTCAGGTTTCCCTTTCCGAGCAGATGCCCTCGGATTTTCACACAGTCAGTGAAATTGGCGATGCGCCGGATTCTCTGTGGGGGCAAACTGAATTTGATTACACGTATCAAGTGATCTTTGTCAGTTTTGAGATATTTGGGAATTTTTCGGACAATGATTCAATAGACGTCTTTGCCCTGAAAGTGGGCTCAGAAAATGGAACTAGAGTTGGGATAACGACAAATAGTACTGCCAGTTTTCAGATTCTCTCGCTCAATCAGACCGATTGGACTATTGACGATTCAATCAGTGCCAAATCGACCTCATTTGGGGAAGGGGAGTATTACTATGGTGAGATGAATCTCTCGATGGGGCATCATGCAATTCGTATTGAAAAACTGGATGTTGGTGATGGATTGATGAACTACAGTTTCAAATTGGTGGATTTGGGGCCTGTGGTTCCCGATGAAGATTCCTTCGAGGATTTGTCCGGGTTGTTCTCTGATTTCTACTTGTTCGCAGGATTCCTGATGCTGCTTCCGTTGCTGATTGTACTGTGGTGGAATAGAGGCGAAGTACTCGGTCGGCGTTCCAGCATGCTGAAAATCGAGGATCACGAGAGGAGGAGGCTCGGCAGGCTCAGAGAGAGGCTTGTAGAGGCCGACTCAACAGAAGAGTCTGACAAGGCGGTGATCGAATCAGCTTTGCGCCAATTAAATGACAGTACTTGGGAAGCGGTAGTCTCAGACTGGGGCCAGCCCCTGATACGTCATCTGACTCGACAAATCGAGATCTGCGCGTGGAGAATTTCTGGGACCGGGGGGACGTTGCTGGTTGGAATTCGAATAGGGTCCGAGTCGTGGGAATTGGCAGCAATCCGAATCCATTCTCCCGAGGGATCGGGTGCGAGCATTGGGGAGGTTTCCCCCGCACACCTGTTTCACGGGGATGAGGTCTTCCTAGACACGCTCGCTCCTCGTTCGACTATCTTCCTACGTATTTCCGTCGTCGGGGAACCGTCTGTCCTAGGATTCCACCTTTCTGGAGTCGTGGGCGGGGATCCCATGGCTGCCGTCCCAATGAGATCCATCAGATGGGAAGAAGAATAGGGTCATCCCATCCGACGGGATCTTGCCTCGTTCTTGATTCGAACCTCCAAGTCATCGAGTTCCCCCTCCATTTCTTCCCTCATCTCATTGAGTCTCTTTCGCATGGAACGGGTAGGCTTTCTCGGGACTTCCAACTTCAGAACCACGGTCACTGAACCCCTCATGGAGTTGGCCTTGGGTCGTGGCAGACCCCTTCCCATGATGGTAATGGTCTCGCCGGGCTTGGAGCCCGGGGGAACCTTGATTCTCAATTTATCCGCATCAATATGCGGAATCTCTACAGAGGCCCCCAAAGCAAGGTCGGCGTAACTCAAAGGTAGTGCCATCAGGAGGTCGGGGCCGTCACGCTCGAACCAGGGGTGCATTTCTACTTGCAGTTCGATGTACAGATCGCCCGTCTGTTCTCGGTGGCTGGACGCGGCCTCTCCTTGCCCCCTCATCCTCAGGCGCGTTCCGGAGACAACTCCGGGATGCATTGAGAATTTGACCCTGATCGCTTGATAGGCCCTTCCTTCGCCCTTGCAAACACGACAGGGGTCAGTGACAATTCGCCCTGACCCGCGGCAGGGCGGGCACTCCTTGCGGACCCTTTGTCTGAATGGCCCGACCATGGAGATCTCGTCTATTCTCCCCCTGCCATCGCAAGAGGGGCAAGGGCGTGCACCGCCTTCACTATTCGATCCCGAACCACCGCAACCATCACAGTCCCTCAAGATATCAATCTCCAGCTCGTCGTCCATGCCGTCCATCGCGGCTTGGAAGGGCACTGAGTGGCGAACTAAAAGGTCGGAGCCGCGTGAACCCCGGCTCGTGGAGTCGCCGAAAAACTGACTGAATATTGACTCGAATCCCCCTCCAAAGAGGTCGTCGAAACTGATGTTTACCCCTTGAAAACCCCTCGAACCAAACGGAGATCCCCCTGGTCGGTCGTGACCGAACATGTCGTACTTCCTCCTCTCATCGGGGTTAGAGAGAATGGCGTATGCCTCCTGGATCTCTTTGAACTTCGTCTCCGCTTCGGGATCTTCGGGATTCTTGTCGGGATGGTGCTTTCTAGCCAGGGACCTGAATGCCCTCTTGATTTCCGTATCCGAGGATGCTTTGTCGACACCAAGCACCCCGTAGTAGTCACCCTTCTCAGGCATCCTCTCACCATTACGGGGCTCCTGACCGAGCCCTATCAACCGTTCCCCGCTAAGGAGATGTATGAACCGCACGAGGTGCAATAGTTGATGCCTGGATTATTGAATGAACCGCAGTCGTTGCAATTGACAGGTGGTTTCTGTTCTAGGACTTCTTCGGGCACGTCCCACTGTGGATTGAAGTCGGGCTTTGTCTTACTTAGAATGGCAGCTGCAGGCTGGGTTGTGTTTTCCTTTGAGGACGAAGTGGCTACTCTCTTGGAGGCGGCTCGATCCACTGTTCGGCCCCAGAACTCGGAAATTCTAGCTAAGGGCGGTTTGCTATCGGCTATTTCTGACGGGGGTTCTAAACTCTGTTCAATTCCATCGATGCGGATTGAATATCCACCATCCTCGTGCTGTGGTGCCTCGACTTCCTTGGCCTCCTTGTTGAGCACACCGATATTGCTCTTCATCTTCTCCCTAGCAAGCACCGCTCTCTTGCCCTTGAAGTCTGCAAATGCCTTGGCTTCCAGCCTTTGAATCGCTACATCCCCCTCCTCCCACAGGCCCTTGTCCTCGTGACGGTAGGTCTTAGAGAGTCGGTCAATCGCCTTGGATCGGTGGTACTCGTGATCCTCGACGAACCTGTATCCAGACACCATGGCAACGCCAATCAGCAAAGCGAAAATATGTAATCCCAATTCGGCGATTAGGTCGTTGGATAGCGCCTCGCTGAAGGTGGGAATTCCCAACCTGATTGCGACTAGACAGAGGTTCGGGGATGCTACGAGAGCGAAGGACATTGCAGCCGATCTCTGAACCATGCTCAGGCCCCACTAGAAGGTCGTTTGAATTATTCGTGCCTTTGGGGGATTTTTGCATCGCAGCACTCTTGACAGGGCAGTCTTTCGTTGCACCATGGACCCCACGATCTCTGTCTCCACTGTGGTTCGCCCCCACGAGGACCCAAGAAGGGTAACGGAGTCGGTACAGGCACTGTTTCCCGATTGGAATCCAGAATCAGTTCCGGACGCGCAGTGCTTCCCCAACTCCAAGGGGGAAGTGGAATTGAAAGGTACATCGGATTCGCTGGATGTCGTACTAAAGATCGTTAGGGAACAGAGAGTGCTAGATACTGCTCTCGATGCTATGGCTATGTCCTTGGTAGGCGAGTCCACTGCCTTCTCCCTCTCAAGGCAATCTGCACTAACTGGCAAAGTCTCGTTCGTGTTGGATGGTGACCCCTTGGGTGGGACGATGGAGGTAGTGGTCGAGGGTAGGGACTTGGGTTTGTGGCTGGAACAGCAGACATGGCATGGAGGAAGAGATTCAATCCCCAGGAGCACTGGTGACGAACTTGCAATGACAGGGGAGGGGTATCCTTCGGAGTGGTTCGACTCAAAGGGACGGAAGACCATTGAGAGGATGGATTAAGTGACTGGCAGGCCATTAACGAACCATGACTCGACAATTGGAACATCGGCAGGAAGCCAATCGACTTCGAGTAGTTCTTCCCTGGAAAGCCACCTTACCTCGTCGTGCTCCGTCGGTTTGACGGTCTCAGGCGTGACAATCCCACAATACCATAGATGCAGAGATACGTCCCTGTCTTCGTAACTGTGTCTAATCTCTGTAATTTTATGTGATGGTTCGATTGAAATCTGTAGCTCCTCGTTGATCTCCCTGATTATCGCATCTCTTGAAGACTCTCGATCTTCGATCTTTCCCCCGGGAAACTCCCACATACCGGCCCACGTGTCACCAGGGGGCCTTCGGCATGCAAGTATCCTGTGCCGTTCATCGATGACTAGTGCTGATGCTACTTCGAAATGTGGCCTTATGCACAAGCATCTAGAGATTCGGCTTACCACCGAAATCTGTACGCTGATTGGCATTATTGTTTTTTCAGGAAGATGCATGAAAAGCACCGGAGTGGATGGATGCTGCGACTCAGAAATGGCCAAGAGGGTCCTGTAGTAGGTCTCATTGCAAACGTATCCTCCGGCATCCTCGCTCCAAGAAATTCTTTCGAAATCGTCTATGGACTCGTCAATAACATGCTTAGGGGAACTGGTTGCAATGACTTCTGGAGCACCAGCAACGATTGTCCCTGATTTTATTTGCCTTCGGGAATTGTCAGGGATTTGCATACAGTACCTGTTCTTTCCAAACTTCTCGAGTTTTATGATCTCTGATTCGGGCGAGAAACCTAGGTGCAAGATTGCTGTGAATACAGCACCTGTAGAAATTCTTTCAGATGGATCTCTGGACCCCTTTTCGTCAACAGATAGCAACATGGTTTCCACCTCCAGACCCTCGATTCCATTGATAGAAATCTCTTCAATGATATCTTGGGAGGGATTTTCTGTGTGTTTTGAGAAAGGGGTGAATCCCGTCAGCAGCAGTCCGGGTAGAGCCATGGCGACCCCAAGGTCCGTGTCTAGTTCGCCTTTTCTATCGTCCAGAGGTCGTCATATTCTTCCGTAACGAATGGTGGCGAGCATCGTGGCTGAGGAGTATGTGGTTCAACTTGAGCCCGACGATGAGTCGAGTGCAAACCCCCTAGGCGTGCTTTCGGTCATCTGGCATGAATTGAGCGGCGGTGTTGGCCCCTGGGGAGCTGTCAGGCCCCTATTTGCAGTAGCCTTATCCCTCGTCCCCCTACTATTCCTAGGACAGCACTTCAACCGAGAGCATAGGAAGGGTGGAGAGTGGTTCTTGATTCAGTTCCCACTGATATTATCACTCGTACTTTGGCCTTTTCTATACTTCTGGTCAATAGCAGACGCATGGTGGGTCTCGAGTGGAATTGTGGCTTCGGCAGAGACGAGGGAGAATTTAGAATCCATTGGGTAGCTCCAAGGGACTAAACAGGTACCCTGGGCTGGTTGCCCGCGATAGTTGGGCGCGGACGATTTCCTCCCACTCCCTCAAGAGGACTATGGCTTGGGGAAATGGTAGTTCGGTCTTGTTGATTGAAGTTCTCAGAATGGTATCAAATATATCCATTCTATCCTTGTCGACCCTGTTGATGAGCTTTTCTAGAGGGAAGTCGGTGAGAGGGAGAGTAGGGGCGAGGGGATCGGGGGATCTTGTTCGAAGAATATCTTCTGGGATAGTCTCGAGATGTGCATTTGCATGCTCAACTAGGGATTCAGTCAAGATTCTAAGGTACTTGGAAAGGACGAGGGCCACTTCGATGGCAGGAAGACTATACTGGCTGACAAAACCCACCATATTCTCTTGCAGGAAGACTAGTTTGTCCTCGGTGGGCGAGTCGGGGCCGGGCATCATCCCAGCTTCGCCCGCCATGGCCCCTCGGTTGCAATCGAGCACATGAACTGATTGAGGTCAGGAGGTTGTGCGATCGTCGTACCTGATGGGGGAACCGCTATTCCCCCTGATTCCATCCAATAGGTCATCATCAATCTCGAAGAAATCATTCAGCCAATCCCCATCAGTATCCCAATTCGTCGGGTCGGTCCCATCGGCAATTAGATCACCATCGATATCAAGGTACCACCAACCGTAGGGATTCTCCCCGAGGCCAATGTTGGGCAGGTGGTACCTATCTCCTGCCAATCGATTAAATTCATCCGTCCAAGCCCCATTGACAAAAATGATGTCATCACTGGTGTTGACATCCTCATAGTCGGCATCGTTATCATCGATAATCAGGGCATATAGTGAGTCCCCATTGTTGAGTCTGTTCATTCTCAAGTAATTGGATGACAATGAGTTGGAGCCCGAACAAGTGCCCAACAGCGTCTCCCTCAGTTGCCACCATTCCTCTACGGTGTCCCCGGAGCAGTCGTGTAGAGAGGAGGCTCGGACCGCGGAGGGAGAAGACAGAGTGGCATTAACGACAGCATAGTACTCCTGGAAGTTATTGTACGGTTCATATGTACATGAAGAGCCAGAACAGGCCCATTCACCATCCATGTCCGCATCCTGTGCTGCATCAGATGGATCGGTGGCATCGTGAGTGAACCAAGTCCAGCCAAGTGACGGTCGGGCGATGTAGCCCTTCGAGATATCCACAGGTTTCCAGTTGTTTGGAGTAACTTCCTGCCACTGCACTTCGATTTTATAGAAAGAGGACCAATTATCGTTAGTCTCATTCCACCCACGGTAGTGCTCGTAGAAGTCTGGCATCATGTCACCGTCTGTGTCATTATCGAGGGGGTTTGTACCGTACTTGAAAATCTCAAGTCCGTCGGACAGGCTCATGTCTCTGACATAATCAATCATAATCCCGCCTTGGAACACCGGAGTCATGGCAATTGAGTCACCATCAGAGTCCAAGTCGAGTGGTTTTGTGCCATTGTGGAATTCCATGATATTTGTGAAGTACAGTGCAGTGACCCCGTTTGCTATCTGCTGATCGGGCGCATAAGCCGAGAACTCGCGATTCGCCCAGGTCCCTTGCTCAGCGGGATTGTCCCCAATCAGCCTGTCGAACCAGCCGTCGGCATCGGGGTCGTAGTTCGCATCTAGGGGGTTGATCGGATTCAACGACCAGCGGAAGGAGTTGACTGGGAGTACCTCGCCATAGAGGGAATAACAGAACTCCCAACCGTCGGGCATACCATCCCTATCGGAGTCTGCATCGGTTGGATCGCTGATTCCAATGAGGGTACTGTTGAAGTTATCAGGATTGAATGAGTTGATCAGCCCCATCTTCTCTGAAGAGGATAGGCTCTTTGTGGCGAACTGCAGGTAAAGTTGGCCCCATGCAGCTTCCATCGAAAGCCCATTCTCCTCGATTTGAGCGGTAACAGCATCCGAGCCATAGGACACCATTCCAGTACCATTTGGCATGCTGCCTATGGCTAATCTCTTACCGTACCACCTGGAGTCGTACTCAGCAAGGTTGTCAAAGGACTCGGAATCGGAAATCTCCCCATCTTCGTTGCAGTCGTAGGAATCCCCGTCGGAGTCAAAATCTGAATCGGTATCACTTAGAGGGTTCATGGTCCAACGATTGTCCTCAAGATCCCAGCCTGTGAACCAATACTCGTACCCATCGCTCATTCCATCACGATCGGTGTCGATTTCGTTTGGGTCTGTGATTCCTATTATAGAGGATAGAAGAGGCTTGGCAGCGTGTCCATCCTGCCAATCAGAGAATTGCTCCATCGCCAACTCGGCCCTGCCTTCCTTGTTGAATAGGATTCTGTAAATTCTATTCACCGAGTCTAGGTGATTCAATTGATCCGCCTCTTCCCAAAATAGTGGGGCATCGGGAGGGGAGAGTTCGCCATTGACCGGGCCATTGGCAGTTAGGCTCAGTTCGGTCAAATCACGGATGCCGTCACCGTCTGAGTCATAGGATCCGTCGTTTGGAGTTAATGGATTGAGTGTCCAGACACTGTCGGTTGAGTTCCACTTAGAAAAAATCAACTCTACTCCGTCAAGCAACCCATCGCCGTCTGAATCTGGGTTGTTTGGATCTGCCGTTGATCCCGTAGAGTTTCCCTGCTCTTCTGTGATGAATGATCCAAACGACAAGGGTGATTCGGCCCCGATCCAAGGGGTCTCCAAGAGTGACCCCGCTGCATCAGAGAGGTAGAACTGGGGGACAGAAATATTTCCATCGCTTTCACTCAATTGGCCGTCGATGACGTTGTACTCCTCCCAGTTATTCATCCCGTCGCCATCTGGGTCACCGAGCCTGTCATCGCTATTCACAGGATTGAGCGTCCAGTCTTGCTCAAAGAGGCTCCACCGGGCATTGAAGACCTCCCACCCATCTGGCATCCCGTCCCTGTCCGAATCAGAACTAAGGGGGTCAGACGTGCCTATATCGTCCGTAGGTAGGCCAGCACTCAACGATTCGTAGTAACTCCCAATGTACTCGCCAAAAGAACCTGGCGCTAGTCCTTCCCATGACTCGTGGGGCAAGACTGAGGTCAGATTGCCCGGGTAGTATTCACCAGATGAGGTACCGCTCGGCAAGAGGATTTCTGATTTAAGGTGGTATTCGAGCCAATTGACAAGGGACTCCCCCAAATCCAATGTTCCGTCGTGATTGTAGTCGTAGCCATCACCGTCTGGATTGTTGAGAAAATCAGATCCGTTCATCGGATTGATTCCTGCATTTTCAGACGGCCAGTGGCAAGAGTAGCGAGCCTCCCAGCCATCTGGTAGGGAATCGTGGTCAGAATCCACTGAGTTAGGATCGGTACTGAACCAGTTGGCTGCCGATTCCTTCGATTCACCATGAGTGTCCAGACCCAATGCCATAACACGATTGTGGAGGTTTGCCCACTCGTACTCGCAGATATTGCTGAGTCCATCGCCGTCTGCGTCCTGCATGGCATCTGAAGGGTCCCTAGGATCTAGGGTCCAGTTGTTCCCCCCGGTATAGACATCCCCCAACCACCTCCTATGGCGGATCTCCCAACCATCAGGCATACCATCCCCATCCGAGTCTGGATTTGTTGGGTCAGTGGGCCCATCGCTACCACCACCCGAGCCCGAGCCTAGCCACCCTCCAAGGTGGACATCCCTTGCTGACTCCCCTGTGTTGGAGTCACAAATGTAAGCCCCATTGAGGTAGTGGCAATCAAATGAAGTCGAGTCAAAGAACCAACCCCAATACTCCTCTCCATCACTCAAACCATCGCCATCAGAGTCGGAGTTTCGGGGGTCGGTGCCGTTGAATCCATCCATCGTAGCCGAAATGAATCGAAACTCGTCCAAGTTGCTCCATTGCCTCGTGTAATCCCCATCGTCACCCCATGAAATCGAAACTCCATCGGCGTCTGGATCTCTGAGGCTGTCGTTGGGGTCGGTTGGATCTAGGCCGTAAGCTACCTCCCACCCATCTGGCATCCCATCCAAATCCGAATCACGAGAGTTGGGGTTCATGGGTGCGATGTTCATGTACCTGCCAGGAGAGATGCCAGCGAAGAGCCACTCCTCCCCGTCTTTGTCTAAAGTTACAATTGAAGTTACGAGCCCGAGAATCCCAGTTTGGTTGAGGTTCAGCCCAAGTATCCCCGAAGATCCTCCCTCTAAGCACCATGTGCCATCCTTCGACCCAACCACAACCATCCCACTCAGGGGAAGGATTGCACGGACGTCGTTTGCCCCGGACAGCAGGCCATCGACGTTGAGCATCCTGTCATTATCGAATGCTTCTGTGGGTTGGGATATTATCAGGTCCATGTTGATCTGATGCAGACCGCCACTTGTGCCCACCCAGACTCCCTCCTCCCCCTCGATTCCATCGTCAATCACAATGGTGTTGACCCTAGCGGCGTTGGTGGAGTCAAAGAGATTGGTATTAACGAAATACTCTGCGTTCATGATGTCGAAAATCCACCATGGCTGGCCGATCGAGTTTGATCCGTCAGTAGTATTCCAACCCAGCATCCCAACATCCGTACCTATGAACAGAAGCGGGCCCCTCCCAAGAATCTCTACATGTGCGGCCGTGGTAACTGTGGCATTGGAGTCGGAGAGCATTGCTGATAGTTCCACCAGAGGAGAAGGTTCGAAGCTAGAGGAGTTGGCCTCGAATCCAACTGACAACTTGACCTTCCATGCATTCAATCCTCCGAAAAGCAGGAAGTCGAGGTCATCCGAATTGGTCTTTAGGGGGGTTATGACAGAGACGGGCCCTATCTCTTGTATTTTCATTGAGTCCATCAAAGGTAGGCCGTTCTCCATCCGGAGGGTGTGGAATCCAACATTGGTTCCCAGTAAGAGGTAGTCCGAGTCACCAATCGCATAGCGACTCATCGTCAATGCTTCGATACCTGACTGGAGCTCAAAACTGGAAGTGGTCCCCCTAAACGGATCTATGACAGTGATTCCAAATCTTGAGCCGACAATTAGGCGGTCCCTTTGTTGATCAGCAATCACGGTGTGGACAGCAGGATCGAAGAGGCTAGTTGCGGTCGAGTGGTCAAAATTTAGCACCTGGCCATGTTCTGATGAAACCTTGGTGCCCCTGAGACCCGGCCTGACTCCGGATGCCTCATCGAAGTCGATGGAATACTCCTCATAGTTGCTGAGTGACTCCCCCCAGTGCGCCGTCGATGTAGTTACATCCGGGGTGATGAAGCCATCCCTATTGCCATCCCATCCATCGTAGTCACTATCTAGGACAGAGTCACTGGCATTACGGGGGTCCATGCCGTGGTGAGCCTCCCAACCGTCGGGAATTCCATCTCCGGGAACTATGAGTTGGGCCGCCACGACCTCGTCCCATGAATAATGATCTGAATCGCCAAATCTGGGGTCACTACCCATCCAACCATCAGTAGAAGTAGGTCTGGCGTACTGTGTCTGGCAAGCATCCTCAGACAGCCCGTAGATTTGCCCGTAGCACCAAAGTCCATCTCGCTCTGTGACCCATTCTTGAGGAGTGCCATAGAGGTATTCTTCGGTGTTTGTGAATCTCTCACTAATGTCGATGGCCCCATCGCTGTTGAAATCGAATCCATCACCGCAGCCCCAACTGAAGTCAACCTCGCATCGATCGAAGTCCTCAATCAGATCGCTGGGATCCAGAGGATCGAAGTATTGGCACTCCCAACTCTTCTTCGAATTCAATGGATCGTTTGGGTTGTTGCTGAAAAGGCCGCCAGTCGTACACATGTATACTTCATAGCCATCAGGAAGGCCATCGCCGTCGGTGTCGGAAACTCTGGGATCGAGGTATTCCCTCAGACCTGTAGCGGTCTCCTCCGGTGACTTCCCGGTAAGGCTATTCCTCTCTTCGAAGCATCTGTCAATGGTGTAGGGCCAACAGTACTCCTGCAAGGCGGTAAGCCCATCTCTGTCATTGTCTGAGAGGTTATCAGTGGCGTCGGAGGGGTCAAGGCCACTGATGGTAATCTCCATGGTTACGGTCTCCAAAATGTAGTCGTCCCCGAAAATGACTTCGTAGAGATCAGGGATGAGGTCTCCGTCCTGATCAGTGACAGGGGACACAGTGCCTTCTGCGAGGTTCGGATTGGTCGAAGACACCGGGGACTGTGGCCGGGTTTGAGAAACAAAGGCGAGGCTCGATAGAATGAGGAAGGAAAATATCAGGGCAGACTGCTTGCGCCGCACGTTACTCACCCGATGCGTTTTTCCCTACTTGGGTGATTTATCATGGTGATGGAGCGCCGTTCGGACATAGATAGATAGATCGAGGTAGTGGCTAACCGCCAAGGTCTTGGAAAAGCGTGTGATTGGGACAAGATTATGGATTGATTCAAAGGGTACTGTGAGTGGGACAAAGGCACAATGAGCATCGAGATTACTCATCTGGGTTCAGGCAGTAAAGGCAACGCCGCACTTTTAAGCTCCGGAGACTCAAGGGCCTTGATTGATTGCGGATTCAGCCTCAGGCAAACTGAGAAGAGGCTGTCATTGATTGGAGTCGCGCCGGATTCGATTGATGCCATTCTCGTAACGCACCATCACAAGGACCACTCTGGCTCCGCTCTCAATGCCTCGAAATCATGGGGTGCCAAACTCCACTGTAATCTAGAAACTGCAATGAGATTGGGGTGGCGCCCTCTGGAGGACTGCAGGACGTTCAGCAATCTCGAGAGGGTAGAGTGTGCCACTGGACTCAGTCTGATAACAGTTCCAGTTCCTCATGACGATGCCGAAAACGTTGCCGTAATCGCCAGCGATAGAGAAGGGGGGAGGGTTGCCATAGTGACTGACCTCGGAGAGGCCACTGCTGAATTGGAGAAGCATCTTCGTGGCTGCAACCACATCTCAATCGAAGCGAATTACGATTACACTAAACTCATCCAAGGGCCCTACCCTGATTCCCTCAAACGAAGGATTTCGGGACGGGGTGGACATCTTTCGAATACCCAAACCGCCGAACTATTGGGAAACGTGTGCCACTCGGGATTGGATAGCATCGTCCTATGTCACCTTTCTGAGAAAAACAACGCCCCCCATTTGGCGGAGAGCGAGGTCCTCATGACCATAGGGGATACTTTCTCTGGTGATATTTCCGTCTCAAAACAGAGTGGGCCGGAGTTCAGTCACTGGACCGGAAATGCGGGATCACGGCGATTCGCGGCTGCCTAACTATTTCCCCATTACCGCTCGATGAACTAAGTTCTGGACCTCCCTCATGCTGTCCACAGCCCCCAGTTCTCTGAACAGTGCGAGTGAGCGCTGGAGGTAGTCCATTCGCTGCGATCGATCGGACTCAACCTCTCCGAGGCGCGCTAGTAACTCGCCCTGTAGCATTCTGAAGTCGTTCGCTTCGGCCACTACCAGGCCATTGAGGTAGTGTTCACCCGCCTCATCCCCCCTACCAGCATCCACCAGTACTTGCCCTAGCAGCATCTCAATCTCCACCGCGCTTCTTGGGTCATCGAGGTGGGAGAGTGTTTCCAGAGCACCGGAGTAGTGGTGGAGCGCTAGCTCGTTGTCAGAAATCTTTGCATAGAATCTGCCGAGGACTGCTCTCGAGCGCGCGTGGAGGAAAACTTGGTCGGTATCCTTGGTGTTTTCGAAGGACGCAAGAGCATGCTCTCTGGCCCTGTCCAATTCCCCCATCTCGATGAAGGCAGAAGCTAGCCTGATTCTGGCTTCGTTGAGTTCGGGGCCAACCTCGAGCTTCAACAGGTCCTCCACATTGCCATAGACCTCTAGTGCGCGTCTGACGTCCCTCCTCCTCCTGAATATGTATCCCATGTTATTGTATGAGCGCGCTGCCCCGATCGCATCGCGAATGTCTTTGTGGGTTTGTATCTGGAGGGCTTTGCGATGAAGTTCCAGCGCGTCGTCCATTGCTCCACGTTTCACGGCAATGTCAGCCCTAGCAGAAAGGAGGCGGGCTAGTTCGGGACTGATTTTCCTCCCGATATTCCTAGTAGCAGCGTCGTATTCGGTCTCCGCTTCGTCCCATCTCCCCTGGATGGAGAGGATATCTCCCTTTAGTTCCCGTATCAGACCCCAGCTCTTTGCGTCGAAGTCGTTCCTATCAAGGGTGTTCAAAATTGAGAGTAGTTCCGTATGGCCGGTGCTCACTAAACTGTGGCCCTCTGAAAACAGAATCTCGGTCAGGCCATCGTCGTCCCCGGTATTCCTAAGGTGATGAATGAACTCAATCCTATCGGCAGCATTGTCTTTCCTGTTCCTATACCACTCCACGGCAATCGAATGTAATTCCTTCCTCAGTTCATCGTCCATCGAACGCATCAGAAATTCTCTAACGAGATCGTGGACATCGTAGTTTTCCGTATCGGACTGTCGGGCTAATCCTTTTTCGACCAATTCATCAAGCAGGTCAGTACTCCCTTCTACTTGCTTGACCGCATGAATTGGGATGGGTTCACGAAAAACAGCAATTGCTCCGAGTAGGCGCTTTTCGGCACCTGAAAGGCGGCTGAATATTTCCTGTTCAACGAAAGCCTCCAGAGTGGCATGGAATGTATCCGCGACATTCCCCCGGTTGATGAGTTCGAGAATAAGGGGGTGCCCCCGGGATAGGGAGTAAATATTGGAGAACTGCTCGTGATTCAACTCGGGCATGGCAGTCAGAATCTGCTTGCTGGAATCCTCGTCCAGCCCCTGGAGAGGCATCACCAGCGTGACTATCTTTCCAGTTCTGTCAGATTCAGGGACGACCATTCGGAATGAACGGGAGAACATGACGAGGCCGACTTCCTTCAGATTGGGGATTCTCAAGGTGAGTTCGCGAAGAATGGCGTACAGAGTCTCGTCGCCCACCTTGTGGAGGTCATCGATGACGATCAAAGAGGGAGATACCGAGAGCCCTGACTCGATTAGGTTCACTGTCATGATTGGTTGGGGGACGGGCGTGGAGGCAAGGTAGTCAGAGAGATCGTTGTGACCTATCGACGCCAACCATTCAGAACATGCCTCGAGAAATGCGCGTGATCCCTCCCAGTCCTGACATCTGTGGTACAGGAGATTCCTTCGATGAGTAAATCTTTCCAATATTTTCGTCGATAAGGAAGTCTTGCCAATTCCCGCAATCCCAGGAAGTAGGATTGAGCCGGATTTGGCCTCGAGTAAATCGGCCATAACATCGAGTTCCTTCGTCCTGCCGTAGAAGCGACGAGTGCGTGGTAGGTCGTTGAGATAGGAAATGAGTTGTTTTTCGATGTGCTTGGAGAGGTCTCTCTCTATGAGATCTGGTGTGAGCCCTGTGAGGTCTATGGTACCCGAATCGTCCATGTAGCGGAGCATATCGACATGGCGAAGAGGCAGGTTCGTCACCTCCAATGCATAAGAGAGGGTGGTGGATTCGGAGCGACCGTCGGGGTGTACAAGCCTGACCGGCTGCTCGGATACCTTGTTCCAAATCTCATCGGCGACACTAGCGCCATCCTCGGTGAGGAAGTATGCCTTGCGCTTCCTGGTGACTCCAGTGACATGAGCCTGACGCTCGATGAGGTGGCCAGATTCTTTCATTCCTGAGATTGCTCTGGGAACGTTAGACCGAGCGATTGCGACGGAGTTAGCAATTCCCATCTGTGATAGTGCGAACGGAACTTCGACCTTGTCGCTGTGGTCCGTATAGTCACGAAGATGCAGGAAGATTCGCTCTTGGACCCCAGGGCGGGTCGCAGACATCGTGGCCATAGTTCTCAGCCCCAACCTCTACTCAATAATGTTGGTAGCGGTCGGGCAGATCATTCGGGGTCATGGTATTCGGGATCCGCGACCCACTCCTCCTCAATGGGGTTCCAAAGCCACCCGGGATAATCCTCATGTTGCTCCAACTGGGGATTCTGTTCTGCGATTGGAGGGGGCGTTTGGTCGTCAGCCTTCGCCCAAGCATAAGGGTCGTCGGGCTCATCGAGCTCCGTTGAGAGGGTGGCAGGTGACTTCTGGTATTCATCATCATCCTCGATTTCGACTAAGAAGTAAGCCAGAGCGCCAAACAGCACGATTACGATAACGCCACCCAGAGCGATCTTGTTCCAGTTCGACCCCTCTTCCTCTGGTTGGCCCAATTGAATAGGCTCCCCAGGGGTAAAATCACCGCTGTAGCTAAATTGGGGGGTGGCGGAGGAACCTTGGATTCTTGATGCAGGTATGCCGAGTACCCAAGTTCCATCCTCGCCCACTATGGTGTTGTTGACCGGAATCCCGCCAATTAGTACGGTGACCTGCTTACCTGGAAGGCCGGCACCCGAATACACGGAAATCCCATCTAACTCCACCCAACTCTCCTCCGGGGACTCTATCGAGAACTGAATGGGTACGACAGTAAAGGAAATAGGAAGTGAGTTGACCTTGGAACCAAAAGAATCGGTTGCAATGAATATGACATCGTTTAGCGTCCAGGAGCCTATGTCTGGATCGTAGAAGAACATGTCCGCCGGGTTATAGTATGCCAGGCCATCACCTCCGACATTAATCACGATGGCAAAGTTGTCATCGGCAGAATCGGAGGTATCGTTGAACACTGAGATGTACTGTATGTCCCCATCGACATCGCTGAAGAATTCCATCAGATCGATCTCAGCCGTGGTGCACCTATTAGCAGAGCTTGACTCGGTATCGCAGAATAGTGTAAACTCACTAACCCATTCGTCGGGGTTGAACAGGGGCTGGTTGTTGCCTGCGTCGGGCGGGTTATCGGCAACGATCCCCACTTCGGCCCAGCCACTGAAGTCCATTCCATCATAGGATCTAATTCTGATCAAGTAGTCAGCGTCATGCCGAAGTTGGGTGGTGTCCCACTCGATTTCCCATTCACCATCTGACGAGAATTCGTGGGTCGAGGCGAGGTGTACGGTGATGTAGTCGTTGGAAACGTCCTTGACCTCCACATCCACCCTTGTAACCCCGCCATCGAAGTCCCTCGCCACCCCGCTAAGTAGCGTACTCTCGGAGACTGAGATTCTGGAGCCCGCCTGTGGCTGGTTGACACTGATGGTCGGTTGGCTGTTCGAGTTGTCTATGCCCAGCGTCAGAACCACCGGTTGGCATTCATCAATGATGCCATTGCAGAAGTCGGAGTCGGATGCCCAAACGGTAAATGTGAAGGTGGCGAGATCCCGAGGTTGTCCACTGAAGTCCCATTCCCAAGCCCAACTGCCATCATCGTTGGATTGGACTGGAGTCGTGACTTGGAAGTTCGGGCCCTCGATCTGGAAATATACCAGTCCAACGTCCTTGTTGCACTCCGAAGGGCAGCCATAGGAATCCTGGGCTGTACCGGTAAAACTCACAGAACCCCCGTCGTGCGATGAGTACGAGCTCGGTGAGGTTACGTAAACTGTAGGGGGCTGTGTGTTGAGCTTGAATGTCTTTGAGACAATAGGGCTGTAATCGATTCCATCAAAGGCACGTAGTTCAAAGGTATAATCGCCCTCGCCAGCAATGCCACTCATATCGAAGGCGTAGTACCAGGAACTGAAAGGCCGATTGAACCTAGTGACCTGCCCCTCCCCGGTCCCGCTGGTGTCGACGGCAATGCCGGCATCCCCCCATACATTGGTGAACGGGTCCTTGACCTGTATCGAGTGGACGTAACCGCGTTGGTCCCACTGAGCCAACTGGTCGGTAGCGTAACTGTTCGCCAATTGACCATCGTGCGCGCTGCCAGTGATGTTGACAATCCGCCGGTAGGAGTATCCATTTTCTTGGGTCACAGTAACCGTCGGAGCGAGGTTTTCGAGACTGACAGTCTCTTGGTAAGAGCTGTCTACGAGGGTGAACTCTCCACGGTAGTAACCGAAACCGAACCTGTATGCGGTATACCTGTATAGGGACATCTCCCTAGTGCCCGCGGAGTAGTTGCAGTCATTGTCATTCGTATCAGTGGTTAGGTCGCCATCGTTGTCGATGCCATCGGAGCAAGAGTCCTCGTACTCGTCATCCGCGAATCCATCGGGGTTGTCACCACCACCAAGCCCCCTGAAGTCAAGATGGAAATTGGAGGGAAGGGAGATCCAGGGGGTGAATCCGTCGGACTGGGTTTTGATGGAGTAGAGGTCGTTCCCTAGGGCGTCCTCGACGAGGAGCAGGGCATCGTTAACCCTCTCCCCCTTAATCAGTGCCTGGAACCTGACCAGCTCAGCCCTGCTGATCTGAACCGCGAAGTGTGTGGGTTGGGTTTCAATCTTGATTTTAGAGAGGTCGAGGTTGGACAAGTTGGCGAAGGTGAAAACCGTGGAGTTGTTGTCCATGTTAACCGCGAGGGGGAAATTTCGCGGAGTCATGTTGTCGCAGTTTGCGCAGTTCTTGACCGGAGTAGGCACAATAGAGCCCTGAAATCCGTTAGCAGGCCATGCCTCTTGGTCTGGCCAGTCAAGGAGAACTGGGTGCTCTCCCGAAGGGGGGCTCGGAATGTACTCGGACTGAACGGTGATTGAGCCCTTGGTGACGTTGTAAGTTACTTCGACCCCATTCCACGTGTTCTCTGAGAAGAAGCCGAGGGTGCCATATTGATCGGCTTCGGAGTAGCCGCTGTCGAAGTTCCTTAGAATGGCACCCGACTTAAGGACGTTGAAGACGTTTCTCTGGATGTCAAGAAGCGAGCCGACTGCCCTGATGCCATCGGCAGTGCCACCGGCGTTGACGACGTTGTCGTACATCGTCACACCGGTCACGAAAGCATGAACGGCTGGGCATGTGAAGTCTCCGCCCCAGTAGGTATTGCTGCTGCACGCTCCGGCCCCCTGAGTAGAGATGGTGTTGTTAGCTAGGAAGACCCGTGATGCCGAGGCCGAGGATTGAGTGTACCTTCCCGCCACGATTGGCTCCCTTCCAGTCTCGAAGATGGTGTTATTCTCGGCTATAACATCGAAAGAGCCTGTCAGCCAGAGTCCGTTGTAACCACCAATGGGGCCAATCTCGTTATTGTGAATGTTAACAGTACTGGAGTAGACGGCGATTCCCGAGGCTTGAGAGGCCCCCTCTATGTCGTTATTCGACAGTGTGGCCTGAGCGCCGCTGTAAGCCGTAATTCCACTGCCTTGCACGGTCGTGATGACATTGTCCGAAATCTCGAAGTCGTAGTAGACGGATCCTATGGACTTCTTGCCGTTGATGTCGATGCCGTTGCAGTTGACATTTGCAGTGGAGTTGGTGACGCTACCCGCAGAGGTCCTAAGACTGATACCGAAATCGCCACTGGTGATTTCGGCATTGTCGATTTCCACGAATGACTTCTCGGCCCAGATCGCGGCGCGGCCGCGGTCCCGATTCCCGCATCCGTTGTCAGTGCTAGAGAGTGTGATATCACTGAGGGTGAAGGGGGTGATGGAGGACCCCGAGGAGTAAATCTGTAGGGCTGGGCCTACGATGCTTCTGCTATCATCGCTGCCCACGACGAAGGTGCCGCCGACAAAGGTGGGTTGAGCGAGGTCCGTAGTTAGGACGCTACTGGTATTGACATTCAAGAACTCAAGGTTGGTCAGAGTAGGGCTCGCACCATCTAGAACGAGGGCTGCGTAACGAAACTCACTGACTGCTGTGATGTAGTATGGCATCCCCCAGGGACCGTCGAAAGTGACGTACCTCATCCCCGTCTCAGATAGATCGATGCTGCTCCTCATTAGCACCCCCTCGTTGCATGATGGGTCGTCGATCCAGATTTCCTGATTGCTCTCGGACATGCCATAGCACTCCCCATTGGCACTGGAGTTGAGAGGCGCTTCCCACCTGAGGGTGATTCTCATCGAATCGTCGGCATTGCTGCTGCTGCCACACGAGACCACCCCGGCGCATAGGCTGCCACGAACGTCAAGATGGGTCCCATTGGGAAAGGAAATCGTGGCTCCCGCGTTGATGATGAGTTTAGCACCCGGTGCGATTGTCACATCTCCAGTCAGTGTGTGTGTTCCAGCCCAAGTCTCAGTGCCCGTGATGGTGCCAGAGGTGGTCTCGTTGGACGCACTAACCGGATAGGCTGGTAGCACTAATGACAGTAGGATGCTAGTCAAGAAGAGGGCAGCGAGAGAAATGGAGCCGGCCTTTCCACAACGCGCCATGGCTCCGGGTTCCATCGGGGCGATTTAACCGTAGGGTAATATCGAGCCCTGAAATCTCAAATAGAGTTGAACTCGAGTGCCACTTGATCGGACCATGCTTTCGCATCCAGGACACCATAACCTATCTTCGGGTCATGAGAACTTTGTTGGGAAGGGGTTTTTTGAGCCGATTTGGCCAACGCGACCTTGACAAGTGCCATCTCGTCTAGGTCAATTATTCCATTCTGCCCGGCGATAATCTGGCCGTGTTCCTCCAGTAATAGAGCTAGAGCACCAGTGACCAATACTGTGGAGTCGCTGGTTCCTGTAGAGTACGCGTAAGGGGGGTCGCTACTGCTTGAAACGCAAGACCACAGAAGTACGCCGGGGGCTGAGATCTCAGGCTTCTGATTTGGAAACGTTCTGTTCTCGCCTGAGTGTGGGTCGACAGTAGCACCAATAGCGCTATCTTTCCAAGCAGCCCCGTTTCGACCATGTGCTCCAACCGCGATGACCCCCTCGATGCTTGCAGGTGTCGAGACGTCATAGCCATCAGTGAATGAGTTCATGTTCCCCGCAGCGGCTATGACGAAGATGCCATCTTCCAAGGCCTCAGCCACAGCCTCAACGGTTTCTGATTCCACCCCCATCCCCGAACCCGGCTCACTGCCTAGGCTTAGAGAGATGATGTCAGCGTGCTGAGTGATACGGCACCAACGTATTGCCTGGGACACCATTCGCTCGTCGGACGACTTTCCCGTAGGCCCCAGAGCGATTGCTATTGAGAGGGAGACCTCAGGGGCGGCACCAATATAGGTGCCGTTGGCAACAAGAAGGCCGGCCATTAGCGTACCGTGTCCCTCATTCCCGATGTCCCTGACATTATCATGCTCGTCGCCGTAGAAGTCCCTGAAACCCGCTAGGTGGATATTGGAGAAGTCAGGGTGTGAAATGTCGATTCCCGTATCCACGATGCACACGTTAACCCCGCTGCCGAATGTACCTGAACTCTGCAGTTCCCTGATTCCGGTATCCTCGTATGCCCATTCCGAGTCAGGCAGAACGAGTCCTAAGAAGGGCGCAATAAGGCTCCAAGTCAACAATAGGAATACAATTGTCAAGGAAAACATGATTGCCCCCCACGGCCAAAGCACCGTCATTATCGGGCCGGCGGGCCATCGCATCTCCCTAGCCTCCTCGTCGGAAATCCCATAGGCTTGGCCGGGGTAACCCGGGGCATCGCTATCGACTGTTGTAAGCAAGCTTGGCTCATCTGGTTCGGGCATCAGTTCGAGATGCCCGATCCCCGGCATCACTGACCCTCATGATTCAGAGAGTCGGCCCCCCTATCACCCATTTCAGAAGGGGGCTCCCGGCCTTCTTCCTGTCCGGCGGGTCAGAGACCATAATGCCAATGCGAGCATGAGCAGTAGTAGATAGGTAATCCACCCAAGCACTTCTTCCTCGGCCTCGGGCCAGAGTTGTGCCTCCATCACGCACACCAATACCTCGTCCACCTGCTCTGAACAAGACTCCAAATCATCCCCCTCATTGTATCCGGGGGGGACGATTTCGAAGATGATGAAGTACTTGTTAGTGGTGAAATTACTGAAGTCCATGGGGACGTAAAATAACGAGCTGCCCTGTTCTGGGACGTCGCTTACTACAGTCGAGTTCACCCCAGCAGTTGACTCGCACCTGATGTCGTTACACAGTCTTGCCCGCAGAGTGACGTCCTCTGCACTGACATGTGCCTCATTTACCACTTCCACCACATAAACTGGCTTCTGGCCCGCGATGGGGTTTCCACCACCTTGGAGCTGGATTGTGTTTCCACGAATCGAGATGGCGGGCGAGTCCCTGAGGAGAGTGATGTGGTAGTCATAGGAATTGTTGTCGCTATCCCTCACAGTGAACTCGATCGTGTACTCCGGGAGGGGCCCCTCTTCCCCCTCGACTGCGTATGAGAGGGACATAGTCGTAATTCCCTCCGAGAATGGGGAGATTGGTTGCATCGTTGGCATTCCCACGTTCCAGTGCTCCGTTGATTGGTAGTCGAAAGTCAGGAGGTCGTCGCTGTTCCCCAGATTTTGGTACGGAATCTCCACGTTCAGGAGTTTTTCCCCGGAACTGAAGTAGACTGTGTCTACGTAGTCCTCGGTTACATCGAATCCCGAGAGCTTGGGGACCACCACCGACAGGCTGTGGTCGATGGAATAGCCTTCGGCAGTCGAGAGCTTGATCAGGATAGTGTGACCGAGTTGGAAATGGTGGGCTTGGCTCTTGTTGGCTGGACTGACTCTGACAACAAAGTTGTCTATCGTCTCAGTGTTATCGAGGCCCATCTCGAACGAGGCAGTGCTGTTCCATCCTCCGGAGGCATTCTCGAACTGGACAAGCCAGAGACCGCCGTCCGTCCCAAGGACTGTACCCGCAACGTCGTATGTGTCGTATGGATTGTGTCCGGAGTAATTGATGTGCAAGATGAATTCTACAGGCAGGTATTCGCAGTCGGGCTCGGCTTCGCAGTCGGGGTCTAGCTCCAATGTGACAGCGCTTTCCCCGATGGCCGAGATTTCGATGTCCTGATTAGAGGCCCGTTCCAAGCTAAGTGTCTTTAGAGGGCTGTCCTGGCCGGCCCTCATTGTAACGCCTTGACCGCCAGAGTATGACATGTTCCTACTCCGTTGTTCAATCTCAAAGTCACTCGATGCATCGATTCGCCCAGTGGGCAGTAGCATCTCGAGGATTCCGTCCCCGTCCAATTCCTCGGACCATTCCACCCCCATTCCGACCGATATCACAAGATCGTAGTCATCAATCTCCAAAAGGGAGTGCGATTCCCCCTCATAGTCCAACCACTCTGTATCGAGGAAGAGTTTGCCGCCAATCGAGAGGTCTGAATCTACCGAACCCCCATCGGTATCGGCATCAAGCAAATCTACTGCGACTAGGTAGAGGCCCTCCTCGGGCGAGTCCACAGTGGCGTAGACAATCCATCGTCCGGGTTCCACCGAGGCAACCCACTCACCCGTCCACCCATCTACTTCGTTGCCAACCTTTTCCGGAACGACCCTTTCCCTGGAAATCCCATGCGTAGGAATCAGCACGATATCCCAGTCATCGTCAAATATCCATTCATTGGAAATGTACGAGATGGTCCCGGAAACCTCGACGGATCCTGCGGTAATTTCGATATTCTCGATCTGGCCGATAGCACCTAGGGTGACGAAAACTGATTCATTGGCAAAACCCGGCTTTTCCACGGAGATGTTCCACGAACTGCCGGCCGGGAGGTAGATTGCCCAATTGCCGCCATCATCAGTGGTCAACGAATGGCTGGTGTTATCGATGGAAGAAATGTTCACTGAGACGTTGGCCAGGCCCTCTCCGAATCCCGGGAGCTCGTCATCATCGAGGTCCCAGTAGACCTTTCCGCTCATCTCGACGAGTCTTCGTACTGTCAGGTTGACAATATGTTCGACACCGACAGAGACCCCTGATTCGATTAAGGAAGAGTTGTCGATAACCCATCTCGCTCCCTGATTGTCAGACTGGTTCAATTCTACGTTCCACATCCCGGGGGTCGGTCTGATCTTGATGGTCTCCAAGAAGCCAGAGGTATCCTCAGTGAAGGAACCCAATCCCTCCTGAGAAGTGAACTTGAGTTCCATCTGGTTGAGACTGGTACCAGAATAATCCTCAAAGAGGACTATCGAAACTTCGGCCAACTCAGAGGTCTGGAAAAATAATCTGCTCCCGGCGCTGACTTGGGACACGCTAATGAGACGCCGAAGTCCTTCGAAAACATCTGAGCTAGTCTCAAACTCTTTCACGATAACGATCCAGTCCCCTTCGAGCAGGTATTCCACTACCCTTCCTTCCTCGTCCGTGAGGAAGGTTTGGATCCAACCGTTGTCGCTATCGACGAACATGACCTCGTGATTGGTTAGGAGACTACCGCTCTCGTTGCTGAAGGAGATGTTTACGAGCCATAGGGGCTCGAATCCCACAGACCTCTCAACAGTCGATGAGTCCATGCCCACTTGGAAAACGTCGTTGAGGTCGTAGAGAGTATCAAAGGGCTCATCGGCTGAGGCATTGGCCCTCTCCACGACAATCCTGTACCTACCTGGTTCCAGAGATACCTCGGCCCTTCCGGTGGAAACCCATTCGTCGCCATCGACAGTGACTTCGTAACCGGCGCCATTGGCCTCTAACGAATAGACAGAAAACGGATATGTCACCGCGGTGCCGTTGGAGGCATTGTTGTCCCTCTCGTGGTCGATAAAGAAGTCGATAATGACCGTGCTGTTACCCTCTGGGTAGACGAGGAGTTCTAGATCCCACACGGAAGATGAGTTGATCTCCCTGGCTTCTGTGCTTGAGCCCATTTCTCCGGCATCAAGAACGAATGTCCAGTCCCCCAGAGGAAGAATCATCTCGAAGTAGCCGTTGGAATCAACCTCCTCCCTCCAAATTCCGTTTGTGACGCCGTCAGTATTGGTGGCGACGACATGGACGCTTTCCCAGCCCTTGATTGAGTCGCCGTAGTGGTTCCCGAGTCGGTTCAGGCTCACAGTGCCGGTTGCCATGGCACTCGAAACAACGCTCAGCGAAACAACATCCATCCCCTGTTCCACTGTGAATCGTGTTCCGTTGGATAAGAATCCGTCCATGCCCATGAGGACTTCGACAGTGGCGTACACCACCGCATCCACAGGGAGTATCACACTGAAGTTGCCGTCTTCGTCAGATGTGGTCGTGAGAGTGAACCCCCCCCATTGGAAAACTACCTCCGCGAGGCCTACGACTTGGGCTGGGATTTCATTTTCCTGCTTGACGTCTTGGGAGAAGCGCACTGTGCCGTTCACCGTTTGGCTGACTTGAAAGCTGAACGAGTCAGATACGTCCTCCTGGCCGATTTCTATGATTTGCCAGAGCTGCTTGTCTTCACCCAGAGTGTGGTTTAGTATCCAGGTTCCTTGGGAGAGCTCGGCCCTGTAGGATTCAATATCCGAGTCGTAGATAGCCATGACCGGGGCAATAGACCCGTTTTCGGATCGCAGGCTGACCTCTAGGTCCGAGAGAGGGGAGTCCCCATCCAAGAGGGTGAAGTAGAGGTCGGACATTTCCGGAATGGGGGAGGGGAAAGTTGCCACGGCATCCTCCTCAGGAAGGAATTGGTAGGCCTCAGAAACCTCTGGGAAGCCGTCATCGTCGATGTCGACCTCGACTAAGTAGTTACCCGGGATGATCGGTCCAATCTGGAAAGAGCCATCATCATCAGGGATGACCATGCAGGGAGGGGCTACTGTCTGGGAGGAGCACTCCGCAGTGGCATTCTCGGCCGTGTCGTTGCTTGGGAAGATGGAAATCTGGCTGAAAAGAGGCTCGCCAGATTGGTCGACCAAGCTCCCCTTTATGGCCCCTCCAGAGATAGAAAGATGCACTGGGGTCTGAAATGCATTCAACCCGATTAGGAAGCTACTCGCCAATCCCACTGCCGTGCCATCATCGAATTCGATAGAGACGTCGTACTCGCCCGGGAGGGAATCGGCGAAGTGGAAGGAGCCAGGTTGGACCATTGGACCACTGAAAATCCCGGTACCGGAGAACAAGCCTGTACCATTGATAGTCCCATAGGCGGGCAGTGACTGCGTGGTGTCGGCCTCAAACTCACCAGATCCCACAAAAGTAGATTGGTCGAGGATTCTTGAGAACTGGCTAGTTTCGTCTGCGGTGAACCTGCCCGAGGCGTCTACAGTACCATTCACGAGGTAGTCGCCATTTTCGAGCAAACATGAGACAGCCCCATCAGGAATTTCATCGTCAGGGCAGGCAATGACCTCGATGTTTTCTAGATTCCCTGACAGCGTGCCCTTACCAGTAAACTGGCCCTCTCCGGTGATGCTGTGGTTGTTGAAGATAGTCTGGGTGTGTGTACCGGTAAAGTCGGTGACTGTCACAACGCCCTGTGAGACAACAGTGCCCTCACCAGTGAGGATGACTTGACCAATGCCGTTGAACTCCAGTGACTCGCCCTCTACCGTGCCATTTGAGGTGAGTGTTGAATATGGCTCAATGGCAACCTCGTCGGAGGATGGGGTCAGCACCACATGCGAGCCCACGACCGGATCACCGTCAAAGTCGAGGCCACCGGACCACACCAAGACCCCGGATGCAGAGGAGGGCTGAACTGAGATTGGTGCTTGGATTCGGGATTGGCCATTACTATGGCCATCAGACCCAGAGACATTGACTATGGTCTCGGAGAGCCAGGTCGAGCCCGAGACGTTGCCTAGGATCCCCGTAATCGGGTTGATGTTTCTCTGTTGGTTGTGCTCGGTGAACAGCTCATACATCGAGTCACCGAGGTTAGAAGCCGTGGAGGGAGTTATCGACAAGCGAGCAGCCTCGAGATCAGGCTCGCCAGAGAAGGCAGAGACCCTAATCTTCCCCGAAGGGACAGTGAAGGAATACTCTCCGTTTTCGTTGGCTTGGGTATGGCCAATCGGAATCCAAAACGTACGCTCGTCTCCGTCGATCACGCTACCGTTCTCATCCGGTTCCTCTTCACCGCTGAATGCATCCCTCTCTATCAGGATCCTAGCATTTGGGACTGGTCCGATTCCTTCCAACTCGACCGTGCCCTCGACAGTAGCGCCACTGTAGTACTTGAGTACCTTTACAACCCTGTTCGAGTCATAAATTGTGCCGCATAACTGGCTGATCTTGGCACCAGTCTCATTGAGCTCACACTCGCTGTCGTCGTACCAGTTGGAGATGACGAAGTGATTCATCATCGCTCCGGGCAGGGCGAAAGCGTACTCCAAGGGAGAGCCCGGGGCACCCTTGATGTTCGTCTGCTGAGGGTTGAGCCAGACGGCTGGAGTCTCGGCATCTCCGGGAAGCCCCAAAGTCGAGGACCCGTATCCAACGTAGACCCTAGCGACCATGGTCTCGAAGAACTCCGGTTGGTGCTGGTAGTCGATGTCGGTCATCCTGATGACTTCGGAGGGGTCTGAGGATACCCCAGAGGCCTGATCAATCAGGTCCCTTTGGTACGCTTCCTCGTATTGAGCCTGGGTCATCTCATCGGCTCCGGTCGGGTCATCACCCCTCTGGGTCTGGTACATGGTGGAGATGTAGGTCCGCAAATCCAGTCCCGAGAGGTGCGTTGGCGCATGGAAGATGCCTGTCGTCTGCCCGCGATGGTATGATTGGTCCTCGTAGTAAGAGCCACCAAGGGGAAAGAGTCTGTTGTCGACGGCGAAGTAGCGAATCTCGTTATTTCGGGTCACTGTGCTTCCCAGTGGGGAGTCGTAGTCAGATACCTCGTACTCGATTGAGGTGATGCCATGGTAGATGTCGACTAGGGTCCCCATATCGAAGGCGGTGATGAGGAAGGCGCGCATCATCCCCAGCCTTGCATTGTTTCTGTTCAGCGCAGTGGAAATGTCGTAGTATTCCTCTATCAGGTCCTTGGTGTACCTGTAACCACCAATGTCGTAGTGCACTGGCTCACCGATTTCCACCGTGGCTGATGAGGCGCGGGTCACGTTGAACAGGGTCATGGCTTCGGATTGGCTGGAAGTGGGCTCGGAGACTTGGACGCCATCTTCGACAACCATCCAGACCTTTTCTAGTTGGGGAAGGCCATCGCTCCCAAGCCGCTCGCCGTACAGGAGTTCGACGTCATCGTACACTGCTACGACACCCATGGATCTGTTGAGGACGAAATCCCTGTTGCTGTTGGAGAGTATGCTCTCGAACTCCCCGACCTGCCCCAGGGTCATGTGCTCGCTTAGGGAAGCGATGAAATCATCGCCAAGTTGTCCGGAGTTCGACTTCTTATCGCCCTGAGCCAAGGTGGCGATGAACATGGACAGGGTGTCTTCTTGTCCGGCTGACAATAGCATCCCCCCACTGTTCGGGATTCCCGACTGGAAGTTGTCAGCAACGGTGGGATGTTGGCCCGAGGCCAGGGCCTGGAATCCGTAGTCCCACCAAGAGACAAAAGCAGGACGCTCGCTGAAACCTTGATCCGAGTCCTGCTCAGACAGCCAGTCGTAGGCGTGATTCCAGCCCTGGCTGTTAAAGCTGGGGCCGAACGTGCCCATGTACCAGAGGCCAGAGGCATCGGGATTGTACTCCTTGCCGTTCATTACGGAGAAAATATTGAAGAAGTCCTCCCTCAGTATGTCCGGAGCGATGTCGTAGATTGCCAAGTCGACATCATAGGCCGATTCCTCCCCTCTTGGGATGCCTGAGTCAATCCCATAGGTGGAGTGCTGAGAGGTGACTAGCAGTAGGACAATCAGAATCGCCGGGATGCCAGGACGAGCCTTCGTCGCAGGCCACAGTGATCTGAACCGGGCCCTAGGCGTCCCAATGCCTGACCTCCGCCATTCTTTGACGAATTCTGAGGAATTGGCACTGCCCCAGAGCATGGCGATACCGATTCCGCCCACCACCGCCATAGCAGGGGTTGCGTTGATGATGAATCTACCAGCGGTCCATGCCATGTATGTCGCGATGATTACCCAAAGCCCCAATAGCGTCATCTCGGACTTGTTCCGGCGACTCCCCCTCCATAGGAGGACAAAGCCACACCCAATTGCTATCAGAGCAACCACGGGGCCATATGAGGCGAATAGCACCCCTCGACTGGGCGCCTGTGCCTCGCCAATGGTCCCGAAGATCTTGTTCTTTGAGAAGTAGAATCCCCCTGTGAAAAGTATGTCCCACCCACTGTATATCTCGAAGGTTTGGAGCAGGTAAAGAGCGGCTAGAATCGAACCGAACAGAGTCGTTCCGGTGATGATTACGAGAAGCCATGGCTTGTCCCTGAATGAGCTGGCCACCCAACCCAATGCAAATGTGAAGCCGATGATGTAGAACATCGGCTGCATGCCGCTGGGCGCGAAGACCAGGTTCAGGCCGGGCCAGCCGTAGAACGGCAGAGGTAGGAGGATTGCTGTCATCATCATCTGCAGCGCGGCAGCAGTGAACTGGAGGCTGTCCCTGCCACGGAAGATGTTGAAGGCAACCTGAACGGAATATGCAAGGAATAGGATTCCGGGACCGTAGACGAATCCCTTCCAGCCCAGCGCCATCAGGGTGAAGGCAATCCCGGACATCGTGGCGTTTGCCATAACCTTGGGGTTCTGCTTCCAGCTCTCCCTCATTCCGGCAAGCAGGTAGAGTGGGTTCCGACTGGTAGATTCGAATATCCTCTTGTGCTCGAGTCCTGAAAGCGCCCTGATCCAGAAGTAGATTGCCGTTGCTAGGAAAAGCATGGCAAATGAGTCGTGGTCGGCCATGGCGAATGTCGACCTGCTAATGTGACCAGGCATCAGTGCGATCAGCCACGCAGACAGGATGCCGGCAGTTCTGCTGTGGACCTTGGTGGCAATTCCAGCGATGGGGATTACGATTAGGGCCCCGTAGATTGCTGGAAGGGCGGAGACGCTCCACCAGACAGCCTCCTCTGCGGGAATCTCAAGTAGCCAGGAGAGGCCTAGGCCCCCTAGAGCGAGGGACCACGAGAACAGTGGCGGTCGAGGGTTCACGCCCCCTAGGGGGTACGCCCTATCGTGATCGAAGATGAGGTGGCTTCTCTCGGCAATCACATAGTCGACGACCCTCTTCATGTACCATGGGTCAGACCCCCCAGTCATGTCCCAAAGACCCGTTCCAGAAGCGTTCATCGCCGGGATTACGTTCCATGCGGCCCTTACTACCAGCGCAGTTACCAAAGCTAGGCTGACCATAATCCCGTAGGAATTGGTCTTCCACCAGATTCTGAAGCCGCTTGGCTCCCTTTGAGGGGAGGTGTCCCCGAATACCCCTCGAGATGCAGCCATAATTCCGAATAGGTTCAGCCAGAAGCCGAGGAAGAACCACGAGAACGAGCCAATCATCCCCCCTTCGTCAAGAGGGGAGGGGAACTCGTTGCCGATCTCGTGAAGATGGCCCAACGTGTACAGTACCCAATTGATCGCTAGCAACGCACCGAGGACGTGCCAGCCCTCGGCCCGGAAGAAAGAGTGCAATAGGAGGGCAAATGTCGTGAACATCGCCCAAACGACCCCGAGATGACTGGACTCGGAGAAAGCCCCCAAGTCCTCGATCTGCCCCATCCACACTAGGGGGATCAAATGGGCTACAAAGATGAGGGCAGCGTAGGATGGCGTCTCTAGGCTCCGTGCGGGCGTAGGGAGCACAGACATCATCGAGCCGGAGCCCACTTCCTCCAATGTGCCCCTCAGAGCAATCATGACAGTAATTCCAAGTGCAACCGATGCAAACCAGAACGCAAAGAAGGCGGAGCCGATTGCCTGCCTCTCGATATCTACCAACTGGGATGTCACAGCATCGTCGATAATCCCCAATCCTGCAGCGTAAGACGTGGCGAGGTGCAGTCCCACAATCGCGGATAGGAAGATGCTTGACTCCTCAAACTGCTTGGACTCAACCAAGAATCCAGTCACCGAACCTACTAGGAAGAATGTGGCGATGAACAAGTTGTCGAATGTAGAAGGGTCGAGAAAGTTCGCCGCGAATGAGATTGCCAACAGTCCGAATGACAGGGCCGAAACGCGGAGTCCTGAGCTGGAGCTGAGTCGCAGCCAAGGGGACATCCTTCCGATGCATGCTGAGGCTAGGGCTGCAAAGGGGAGGGTCAGGGAACTGGAAAGGTAGTCATTGTCAATTGTCCGTCCCTCGATTTGCGAGAGTGCTAGGAAGAGGATGGTCAGCATCGCGGTGATGGCGATTGGCGATGTGAGCTGGGGGGGTCGAGGGCTGTCTTGGGATGCTTCGTTATCGGTTTCCATCACACCCACCAGACCACGTAGCCAAAGGCTCAGCAGCGCGGCGACCTGAACGCTTGTTTTAACCGTTCGTAGAACGGTTGCGGCAATGAGGGGGCAGAATGGGTTCGCCCATCATCTCGAAAGGGCACGGAATCCGATATCCGAGCGGTAGTGTGAGCCTTCGAGTTCGATGCTGCCGATGATCTGGTAGGATGATTCGACTGCCTCCCCAAGAGTGGGGGCGATGCCAGTCGCGGAGAGGACCCTTCCACCGCTGGAATGGAGGTTGCCGTCTTCTCCGATAACTGCACCGGCGAGATGGGTGAACGCCCTAACCTGTCCCTCCTCGATGCATGCATCCCACCCAGATACCGGTCGGTCAGTGGCAGGGGTTCCGGGATAGCCCTCGGACGCGAGGACGACGGTGGCGGCATTGAGGTCGTGGAATTCAACCTCTGCACGAGCCAGAGATCCCTCTGCAGCAGCGAGTAGGGTCAGACCGAGATCGGAGGCGATGAGCGGGATTGTGACCTGGGCCTCTGGATCCCCCAGCCTGACATTGAACTCCACCACACTGGGGGACCCATCGCGATCGATCATGAGCCCGACGTAGAGGCATCCCCGATATGGCGTGTCACCATTCCCAAGATGATGGTGCATTGGCTCGACGATCTCCTCAGTGACCCTTCTCATCACGGCCGGTGTCGCAACGGGCGCGGGAGCATAGGCACCCATTCCACCAGTATTCGGCCCCCTGTCACCATCATCCACGCGTTTGTGGTCCTGGCTGGCTGGGAGGAGGACGTAGCCTGACTCGTCCATCACGACAAGGACAGATGCCTCTTCCCCAGAGAGATGCTGTTCCAATAGGGCGAAGCCATCGGACTCCACTGCCTCACACAAAGCCTCCTCGGCATCCTCTCTCTTGGACGTCACAGTCACCCCCTTGCCTCCGGCTAGAACGTCTCGCTTCACCACCCATGGAGGCTTGAACGAATCTAGCGAGGATTGGACATCACCCTCGTCGTAGACCACGATGAAATCGCCGGTTGGTATGCCCAAGGACTTCATGACCCTCTTGGCGTGGAGCTTCGACCCCTCCAACTTGGCACCCTCAGAGTGGGGGCCGAAGCATGGGATTTCCTTGGCCCTGAGTCGATCCGCGAGTCCTTCGACGAGAGGGGACTCGGGCCCTACAACGACCAGGGCTACGTCGAGATCGACCGCGAGGCTCACCAGTCCATCGATGTCAGTGGAACTAATCCCGTGATTCAATCCGACCATGGACGTGCCGGCATTTCCTGGAGAAGCGTGAACGGTGGACACGGACTCGCTTTGGGAGAGACCGATGGCCAGCGCGTGCTCACGCCCACCGCCGCCGACGATCAGTACGTCCATGCCAGCCATGCAGTTGCGCTTGTGCTTGACACGATAGATTATCCCCTGGTCCGATATCATTTGCTCAGTACGGGACGGACTTCAGGCCGAGGCGGTATCCGAGGAGGTTGAATGACCTGTGGATGATCGGAGTGATTAGCAGCAGTATTGCCATTCCCATCATCAGATCCGAACTGCCAACAATAGACGGGTCCAGCAGTAACTGACCAAACAGGAAGGCGGAAACCGCGAATGGGAGGGTGTCGAGCAATGGTGCCTCAGAACTCTCATCGCCTTCCCTCTTGTGTCCGAGGCGACGCTTGACGAAGGAGCCTGCAGAGTCACCGGCCATGCAACCAAAACCCAATACGCATCCAAGCACGAAGACGGCCCCCCACTCCCCGCCAATCCAGAACCAGGCATCTGAAGAAACACCTGTCAATGGATCGATGAAAGGGGCATCTGAGTCCTCACTGCCCGGAGAAAGAGCGTGAGTTAGCATGCCGAGCAGCCCACCACCGAGGGTTCCTCCGGCTAGGCCGTTCCATGTCTTCCCATCTCCCAGAAGCCTGTTTCCATCACTGAGCACCCGACCCCCGTCAATGGGATTTGCGGCAATACCGGTCATTTCCGGAATCCACTTGCCGCCAAGCATCGCAGTGGTATTTGAGAGGTATCCGGGAAGATAGAGCCACAGTACTAGCAAGGGTGCGATGAGGGGGCTGTACTCAGATGCCATCGGGTTGAGCACACCGCTTGGGCGGTTGAACTTTCGCACATCACGAATTGAGGGATATTGCATTGTTTCGCAGACATGCCGCCGTGATGTTCATTTCCCCCTCGGCCAGCCGAATGACAATGAACGGCAGAAGAACCTTGGTGGTTTGCATGGTACTAATATCGGCTGGGATGGTTCTGCCACCGGGAGCATTGGCCGAGAGCGGGGAGGACATCATTATCGAATCTGACATGACTTGGGAACAGGACATGACCCTGTCACAGAATGTCAGGGTCATCAACGGTGGATCCCTGACATTCTCGAACGTCCAAGTAACACTAGAGAATGGAGTGGACATCTTCGTTGACCCAACGTCTTCGATAACGATTGATAACTCAGGATTGGTGGCTGCAGAGCCACCTAGTGGACTAGTTGGCTATGGCTACTGTGATGAGGGCAATCGTTCAGGCATCAAGGTAGAATGGCCGGACCCCGGACGGCGAATGGAAATTGTACTAACTACGATTGAACCATCAAGCCTAGATGGGGTCACAGCATACTTTGGGGATGATTCTGAGTCCCTGAGTGGTGCAAATGACTCTATCGTTTTTGATTTGGGGACGGAGGGCGAAATTTGGGTCGATTTGGTTGGGCCACTTTGCTACCCACCTTCTCTGAGTGATGTGAGGGTAAAAAGAGCGAATTCGGAGATTTCAGATTGTCAAGGTTGTCAATCGGGAAGCGCTGCCGACTTCGGACACAGAAACATGATGGTCCACGGCGATCCCGGGTTCACCATGACTATAGAAGGAGAAATGTGGTCTAATGGCTCAAGACTGGTTGGCGGGCAGATTGCCAATGCAGGTCGACTTTCGATCAACGATACTTCATTGGACAGGGTCGGCCCAGTCATTCTGACTAGCGACGATGCGGCGATAACCCTTTCAGGGACCACTCACTTCACCAATAGCACTGACGACCATGATGTCAGAACAAGGGCTTACAGCTCAATTGAATGGGGCGACAATGTGAGCGGATCCGGTGGTTTGACTGACAAGTGGGAGAGGCGGCTTGCAGGACAGCGTCTCAGTTTCGAAGCCATCTATGTCGCCTACGAAATCACGGGCATGCACAACACCCCATCATACAGTAACTTCAGCAACTTGGACGGGGTTTCCTTCGTCAAGGGAGGAGGCGAGAGGGTCGTCGAGATCGCATGGTCCGATGACAACACATGGGAGGATGGGGCCATTTGGACCGAACAGGCGGTTGTGACCATCACTGACTACAGAACAGCGTGGAATCCCGATGGATCAGGGATTGGGGACTACGGAGGAGGTCAATTCCCTCTTGGATGGCAGTCAGATGTCGTAGTCGACCAAGAAACGCCGAACGTAGGGTGGGTGTCCATCACCACAGTGGGAGATGACGGAAATTCGACCGATACGGCAGTATTGGGGGACTCTGTCGCAGTCGAGGCGGTGATTGCAAACTCTGGCACCGCAGCAGCCATCCTTGCCATAGATTGCAATGTCACCAGTACTGGAATCGCTGCGGAGATGTCCCCAACCTGGCCCAATGCGATGATTGGGGCTGGGGGCGAAGAGATCATCCACTTCACTTGGAGGAATTCCGTTATCGGCGAGGACAGTCTGACTTGCCGTGCCCTGACCCCTACGCAACTGGTTGACGATCTGGCCTATGGCGGCGGCGAGATGTCTAGCGGTGCCATCACTTGGGGAGAAGCCGAGGAAGAGGAGGATCTGCCTCACACCCTACCAATCATGCTGGCACTGGTCGTTGGAATCGCGATTGCGGGATACGTGGCCGTCAATAGGATGAACGAGGTCGATGAAGAAGGCCGTTCGCAGGAGTAATCACAGGATGCCCTGGGCCATGGTGGACTCGGCGACCTTCAGGAATCCGGCAATGTTCGCCCCGGCGACGTAGTTTCCGGGCATCCCGTACCTCTCGGCTGTCTCGTGGGCGGTCTTGTGGACATTGACCATGATACCCTCGAGCTTCTGGTCGACCTCCTCCCTGCTCCAACTCATCCTGATGCTGTTTTGGCTCATCTCCAGTCCCGAAGTAGCAACCCCGCCGGCGTTCGAGGCCTTGCCCGGGGCAAACATAACCCCATTCAATAGGAAGCAGTCCACGGCATCGGGGGTGCAGGGCATGTTGGCGCCCTCGGCAACAGCGGTGACTCCCCCGTCCACTAGCATCTTCGCCTCGTCGCCATTGAGTTCGTTCTGGGTTGCGCACGGTAGTGCGACATCGACCTTGGTACTCCACATCTGATTGAGGTTTGGCTCGGGCTTCGACTCGGTGTAATCCACCCCATCGAAGTGCTCCGCATACTCCTTCATACGCCCCCTGCGGTTGTTCTTGAGGTCCATAATCCAGTCCAGCTTCTCTCGGTCAATGCCCGTGGGATCGTAGATGTAGCCACTGCTGTCAGACATAGTCACGGGCTTGCCCCCGAGTTCGATGACCTTCTCGCAGGCGAACTGGGCGACGTTGCCCGAGCCGCTGATTGCCACCGTGGCACCGTCGAAGGACTTGTCCTTGGTAGAAAGCATCTCGCGCGCGAAGTAGACCAACCCGTAGCCAGTAGCCTCTGGCCTAATCCGCGAGCCGCCGTAGGAACGGCCCTTTCCGGTCAGAACCCCCGTGAACTCGTTTGCCAGTTTCCTGTACATTCCAAAGAGGTATCCTATCTCCCTTCCACCGACGCCAATGTCCCCGGCAGGGACGTCCAAGTCCGCACCAATATGCCTCCACAGTTCCATCATGAAGGACTGGCAGAAGCGCTTTACCTCGGAATCCGACTTGCCCTTCGGATCAAAGTCTGAGCCTCCTTTGCCACCGCCCATCGGGAGTCCCGTCAGGCTATTCTTGAAGACCTGCTCGAAACCGAGGAACTTGAGGATGGAGAGATTCACACTGGGATGGAATCTCAGGCCGCCCTTGTATGGTCCGATGGCGCTGTTGAACTGAACCCTGAATCCACGATTGACATGGAGGTTGCCGTCATCATCGTACCAGGGGACCCTGAACTGAATTACACGCTCGGGCTCAACCATGGCTCGGACTACGTCGATATATTCCGGATTGGCTTCTATCACAGGATCCAGGCTGTCGAGGACCTCCTCGACTGCCTGATGGAACTCAGGCTGATCGGGGTCCCTTGCTAGCACGCTATCGTATACAGATTTCATCGCATTGTCCATTTGGCCACCAACGACTTCGACCGATATCCCTCTCAGGCACCGGGCGCCCCGGCCAGCGGAGGCTTCCTTTTCAATGGTTGCAAGTACCATTTCATAGCCCCAATGTGACAGACATGAACGAGAGGGGGCTTCAGGAGAACAGATGACGCTCTGCGATTTCTGCTACCTTCTTCTCCGTTCCAGGGAGCGTCATCACATATACCGCATCTTGGCTGACCTGACGCCTTCGTAGGGCTTCCGCCATGGGGGTCAATTCTCGCAGCCACCGGGTCCTTCCGTCGTCGCCAACTACCCTGATGTCCACCTGGGCCATCCTAGGTTCGGACAGGAGGAGTTTCACACTAGGCACGTCGATTGCCACATAGCCCGGCTCAATCCCTGCTCGGAACGCGATTTCGTCTTCCATATACTTCCTCGAGTGGGGGTCATTGGCCAGTTCCACTAATCGACCGGCTTGATCGCCAGTCAGATCTTGCCTGCGACGAGTCAAGCATATTTTGAGCAAATTACGGTACTTCAGCCTCCTGATTATGTCCTTGGCGTACCCTCCAGCGTCATTGAGTGCACCCCAAATCTCCGAATCTACCCTGCGCTGGAGGTCGAACGCCTCGGGCAAGGCCTCACTGCTTCTCTCTACTGCTCTTGACAGCATGACCTCGGTCACTCTCGTGACCCTGTGGAAATAGACTGCGCTGTACATCAGGCCCCTAGCCGCTAGCATGCCCTCCAGCGCAGAAAGGCCCCCCTCACCAACTACGATGTCACCGCCTTGGCTCCTGAGGCATTCGATAAGCCTGCGGTGGTCCACGACCCCATGCTTCACACCGGTGAAGTGTGAGTCGCGAGGCAGGTAGTCCAACTGGTCGCAGTCCACGGGACCGTGAATCAGGTGTGCCATAGTACGGTCACTACTGGAGAAGTCGCCCCTACCCTCTGTCCAACTTTGCAGTGATCCCTCTGTCCCAGAAGCATCTGGACCACGAATCAGAGAGGCGATTTGAGCGGGATCGAGCCCATGCCGAGTGAGGATGTCAGGAATTGCCTCCCTGCTGGGGACCGAGGTCCCCTCACCTTCCACTAGCACATCGTACTCACCAAGAATTATGGCCTCCGTTACCGACATGTGATCCATCCCCCCCTGCTCCAGGAGAATGTGCTCTAGCGTATGCGAGTAGGGACCGTGACCCACATCATGGAGCATTGCGGCGACCTCGACGGTTGTCTTATCCTGTGCGTCCAGATCTAGGGAGTCTGCCATCAATCCCGCTACGTGCGAGGCCCCTAGGGAATGCTCGAACCTAGTGTGATGCGCTCCAGGGAAGACCAGATGGGCGAGCCCTAGTTGCTTGATGTGACTGAGTTTGTTTAGCTCAGGGGTGCCGAGGAGGTCTTGAGTAACGCCCTCGAGCTTGAACTGGCCGTGGATAGCATCGTTGATGACCTTCATCCGAGCACCACGGCCCTTGCAGGGACCCATGTGCCTTGAATCGCTCTGTGAGGGATGATATCTGGAGGTTCTAGGTAGGTGCACGTTCTATCGTATTGCAATTGCATTTCAAATGCAATACAATTAAGTGTCTCTGCCCAACTCGAGGCTCAGGAGGAGTTCGAAGTGGCCGGCGTCAGTCCCATGGTCTCGCTAAGGATTCCAGAGGATCACCTGATGGAACTGGACAGGCTCGTGGGATTCGACGGGATGAGGAATAGATCGGATGTCATCAGGGAGGCTGTTCGCAGGCTTCTGGCATCTCCGCTGCCCGGGCAGGGGGGCAGGGTCGAGGTCGATCTTGGTCCTGATTTGACCATCAGACTCAGCGACTACTGCAATCTCGTTGGTGAGTCAGCAGATGTCGTGCTCCGGCAGTCCGCTCGTGAGTACATTCGCAAGGAGTTGACCCAAGGGGCAACGGTAGAGGAACTCCTCACGAGACGCAAGGATGAGTTGCGTTCTCGATTTGATGACGATTCGAATGCTCTGAGGTGAGAGATTGAGCGAGGATGGGATGCACACAAACAACACGGGGGGGCGGCAAAACCGCCCCCCCAACCACAAATCAATCCAATGCAGAGGTTTTTCCAATGGGCTTAGGAACATCAGGAGCCGTGCACGGCTCTCTAATGCAGCTGGATATGGCGCAAGTCAAGCACCGAGGGTGCTACGAAAACAAGAGCGAAACTGAGCGCACTCAACACACACCGTCCCGCACGAGAGTGCGGGGCACACCCTCCGGTCCTCTGAAATGCAATGCCGCCAACCGAACTCTGATCATATGAGCAGGGGCATCACAGACTGGAGTCGATTCGAACGACTGACCCCCTTCAAGGTCACAGAGGTTCTCCTGGTGGCCAGTCAGTTCGACCGCTACCTCCTGGAAGAATCTGGCTATCTAGCAGAGATCCTGCAAGAGGAGTACTCGGTGCTGAACCTATCCCAGGCACCTAGAATCATCCATAGCCCTGATGCTGATGATGCCCTGAGCCTCATCGCCATTCGCAACTTCGAGTTGGTAATCACCATGACGAAAGTAGGATCGATGGACGCCTATACCTTTGCCAGGCTGGTTAAGGGGCATCATGTGGACTTGCCAGTGGTGATGCTGAGCCATAACACAAGGGAGTTGGCCACCCTCAGAACCGGTGATGGAATTGACAGGATTTTTGTTTGGGGAGGTGATAGTAGAATCCTACTCGCGATTTGCAAGTTGATCGAGGATGAGAGGAATGTGGAGAACGACGTCAGGGACGGTGATGTTCAGGTAATTCTACTCGTCGAGGACAGCAGGAGGTTCTACTCAGCCTACCTGCCGCTCCTCTACACTCAACTGGTGCGGCAGACGACGAAGCTCATGGGGGAGGGGGGAAACTTCCATGAGAAGCTACTGAGGTTGAGGGCCCGGGCAAAGATCCTGCTCGCTTCGGACATGACGGCAGCCAAGGAAATAATTGACAAGTACTCAAGGAACATCATCGGAGTCTTCACCGATGGTAGATTTCCTAACCAAGGTGGTGAGAGAGACACTGCGGGCCTGGAGTTGATTCGTTATGCCCAGAGCGGTCATAGGTACCTCCCAATACTGCTGCAATCAAAGAATCTCGAGCTGAAGGAAGCAGTAGAGGAACTAGGTGTTCGTTTCCTCCACAAGGAAGATTCTTCTTTGTACCAGAGAATAGAGGAGTTCATGCTCGAGGAGATGGGTTTCGGCGATTTCATTTTCAGGATGGCCGATGGGACTGAGATTTGCAGATCATCGAATCTAGAGGAGTTCATTGCCGGGGTGGGGAAGGTACCGATTGAGTCCATAGAGTTCCATGCGACGAGAAACGAATTCTCCCATTGGCTCCGTGCGCGAACCGAATTCTCGCTCGCAGCCTCCATCAGGCCGATGACCCTGGATGATTTCGAGAGCTCAGAAGATGTGCGGGAGTACATATCTGGATTGATAAAATCCCATATTTCCAATGTCAGGAAGAAAACGATTAGGGATCACGAATCTGGTTTAAGCGAGGTTGGTTTCCAGAGAATTGGACGAGGGAGCCTAGGGGGGAAGGGACGGGGCCTCGCGTTCGTCTACACGAAGATGGAGGAGTTGGGGCTAGGTGATGAGTTTCCAGACGTTGACTTCATTGTCCCAAACTCGGTAGTCATTGCCACGGGGGTCTTCGATGATTTCGTGGCTAGGAACGAACTGGCTAGATACGCTCATGAGGACAGATCCGATGATGAGGTGAATCGGGCATTCCTGAGTAGTCAATTCGGAGAGGTTGAAATCAATGAGATTAGGGGGGTGCTGGAGAATTCAGAATGGCCGCTGGCAGTGCGATCATCGAGCTTGCTCGAAGATTCCAGTCACCAACCCTTTGCGGGGGTGTACGCGACACACATGCTCGCGAATGATCATACTGACCTCGAGGTCAGACTCAAGCGACTGCTTGAAGCTGTTAAGTTGGTATACGCATCGATCTTTCACATGAGTGCCAAGAAATACGTCACGGCCACTGCCAACACCATTGAGGACGAGAAGATGGCAGTGGTTATTCAGGAGGTCATAGGGAAGGAGGTTTCGGGTCGCTTCTACCCCGAAATCTCCGGGACGGCAAGGAGCCGCAACCACTATCCAGTCGATCCTCTCAGAATGGAGGACGGACTGGCTGCCGTCTGCATCGGTCTTGGCAGGCAGGTCTCCTCAGGAGGCAAGTGCCTGAGATTCAGTCCAGGGCAGCCCAAGAGGGTTCACCAGTTCTACAACACCCAGTCGATTATCAATACCTCACAGAGTCGCTTCTTCGCCATTCCGATGGTTCAGGAATCGGGGCCGGTGCTCGCTGCTGAGGAGGAGAATCTTCTGCATCTGGGCTTATGTTCTGCAGAGGAGGACGGGGGGCTCTCCCTTGTCGGTTCCACTTACATCACTGCTGACGACCGGATCGTGGACTCGATCAAGATCGAAGGGGGGCCAAGGCTAGTCACCTTCGCGCCGATCCTCAAGCACCAGCGTTTTCCCCTCCCTCGCATTCTGCACCACGTGCTCATGACGTGCGAGAACTTCTTGGG